>Ga0316204_10004988_pt1 | contig 22770 bp, 24 predicted proteins | sample 6monrhotite_MG_2_FD_205661 | JGI IMG/M metagenome (GOLD analysis project Ga0316204, IMG submission 205661) | Microbial mat bacterial communities from mineral coupon in-situ incubated in ocean water Damariscotta River, Maine, United States -... | ecosystem: Environmental > Aquatic > Marine >... | reverse complement strand
CTCTTTTGTCGCCTGGATAATTTTGTTTGCAGAATCGACTATTTCTACGAAAGTTTGGCTTAAACTAGTAAAAGAGTCATCGCCTTCGGTCATCGCATGCTTTATTCGCGCTACCGCGACATTAATCATTAATACAGTTTCCTGCATGTGATAGAGATTGTTATCTTCAAATGTATTTTTCGACATTGGGCTTCTTTTAGTTGGGTTTATCGTATTGTTGTCAGCTTGAATTTATATCGGCTTGTGCGGGAAAACATTTAATAGCGCCTGATGACGATATAAAATATAGAGTTTCACTGTTCGACAAATGGTGACTTCAGACATGATTTATTGAGTTTGTAGACAGATTTTACTGGAGGGGGCTGTAATTTAACTATTTACAGCATAATCAGCGATATTTATCATAATTTGCTGGGTAATTAACCAATTCATCTATATAATGCGCACCTTTTGCATTTCCCGGAGTAATCCCCAGTGATTGACAATTTGCGCAACGTCGCCATTATTGCCCACGTTGACCATGGTAAAACGACCTTGGTTGACCAACTTTTACTTCAGTCAGGTACGTTTGAATCGCGTGGTGAAGCTGAAACGCGGATGATGGACTCCAACGATCTTGAAAAAGAGCGTGGTATCACAATCCTATCTAAAAACACGGCCGTTAAATGGAATGACTACCGTATCAATATCGTAGACACCCCTGGCCATGCTGATTTTGGTGGTGAAGTAGAGCGTGTTCTTTCCATGGTTGATTCAGTATTGTTGCTCGTTGATGCTGTTGAAGGCCCGATGCCGCAAACACGTTTTGTTACAGAGAAAGCACTAAAACGTGGTTTGCGCCCAATTGTTGTGGTAAATAAAATTGACCGTCCAGGCGCTCGTCCTGAATGGGCATTAGATCAAACGTTTGAATTATTTGATCGCTTAGGTGCGACAGATGAACAGCTCGATTTTCCTGTTGTTTATGCTTCAGGCTTAAATGGTTTTGCCGGTTTAGAGCCTGATGTACGTGAAGGTGACATGACGCCTTTATTCGAGGCTATTGTTGAACACGTTCCTGTTCCACCGGTTAATGCTGACGCTCCATTACAGCTGCAGGTCTCTTCACTTGATTACAATAGTTTTGTGGGTGTTATTGGTATTGCACGTATTGCACAGGGTAAGCTCAAAAAGAACGAAGCCATTACATTAATTGATGTTGATGGCAAAACACGAAATGGTCGCATTCAGATTATTTATGGTTTCCTTGGCCTTGAGCGTGTCGAGACTGAAACTGCTGAAGCGGGTGACATTATTGCTTTTACCGGTATCGATGGCTTACGTATTTCAGATACGATTTGTGACCCTGCCAATGTTGTTGCTTTGCCGCCGTTATCAGTTGATGAACCAACTTTAAGCATGACTTTTCAGGTAAATAACTCTCCACTTGCTGGACAAGACGGTAAATTTGTTACAACACGAAATATTCAGGATCGGTTAGATCGTGAATTGATTCATAACGTCGCACTGCGTGTTGAGCAAGGCGATACACCTGACAAGTTCCGTGTTTCAGGCCGTGGCGAACTTCATCTTTCTATATTGATAGAAAACATGCGTCGTGAAGGGTTTGAGTTAGGTGTGTCTCGCCCAGAAGTTATTGTGCGTGAAGTTGACGGAGTAAAACAGGAGCCATACGAACAGCTTACCGTTGATGTGGAAGAGCAACACCAGGGCAGTGTAATGGAAAAACTCGGTATACGTGGTGGCGATCTCAAAGACATGGTGCCAGATGGTCACGGACGTGTTCGTTTAGACTTTATTATTCCAGCGCGCGGATTGATTGGTTTCAGAACGGAGTTCATGACCGCGACACAAGGTACAGGTTTGATCTACAGTGTTTTCGATCATTACGGTACGGTTAAAACTGGTGATTATGGTCAACGTAATAATGGCGTACTGATTTCAAATGGTAAAGGTAACGCAGTCGGTTTCTCACTGTTTAATTTACAAGAACGTGGTCGTATGTTCCTTGATCATGGTGATGAAGTTTATGAAGGCATGATTGTTGGAATTCATTCTCGATCAAATGATTTGGTTGTTAATGTATTAAAAGGTAAGCAGTTAACCAATGTACGTGCATCCGGTACAGATGAAGCAATTTCGTTAACGCCACCAATTAAGCAAACGTTAGAACAAGCATTGGAATTCATCGATGATGATGAACTTGTTGAAGTAACGCCGCACAATATTCGTTTACGTAAGAAGTTGCTAAGTGAGAACGAACGTAAAAGAGCAGGTCGAGAAGCTAAATAAATCGATAAACATTCGTTTTAGATTGTTTCAAAAAAGCCTCATTAAATATAATTAATGAGGCTTTTTTTATGCCTAATTAGCATGGATAACATGTGAAGTTACAACTATGATACAAACAGTATTTATAGGGAGGTTGTTATGATCGGTAAAAAGAATATTGTTTTTGGTTTTATTTTTTTAGCCTTCACTGCTGCGCTTGGAGCGGTCATGGTTGATATGTATGATGAATATGGTGTGGTTGCAGGTGAAAGACAAACCAGTGTAGGCCGTTTAGCACAACTTAAAACGGATGGTTTTGAAGAAGAACTTGAGCCTTTATCCGCAATGCAAATTGCTAAGGCTAATACCGATGGCATTTTAGCAATGAGCAAGTTGAGTAATGTTGAGTTTGGAATTGATTACATTAAAGGTGGGCCACATGCACATGGCAATCTTGAAGCATTACTCAATATCGTTGCAGGTTTTATTCTTTGTTTTGTTTCGATTGCCACATGGCAGAAACAAGCATTGAGCTGGGGTTTTATCATCGGTACAGTCTTACACTCTGGCGCGATGTATTTAGATCGTGTGTTTGGTATGGCATGGGCAGGTAGCATTTTAGAAACAGGTATTGGCCCTATCCTAATATTAGCTTCCTTGTTTTTGATGGGCATAGCTGTACTGAAAGGTTTTCAAACACAAATGGTTAAAGACTAATAGTATGCGACATTTATATCCCGAGATTAAGCCTTACCAAACACATAAAATTAAGGTTGATGCACCGCATGAGATATACGTAGAAGAATGTGGTTCACCTGAGGGTATTCCCGTTTTATTTGTTCATGGCGGACCTGGTGCCGGGTGTGAGAATTATCATCGCAGTTTTTTTGACCCAAATATTTATCGTGTTATTTTATTTGATCAGCGTGGTGCAGGCCGTTCAACCCCGCACGCTGAACTCGAAGATAATAATACACAAGCTCTTGTCGCTGATATTGAAGTGATAAGAGAAACTTTAGGGATAAATCGCTGGGTGTTATTTGGTGGCTCATGGGGATCAACTTTATCATTAGTTTATGCAGAAACGTTTCCAGACAGAGTGATGGGGCTTATTCTACGCGGCATATTTTTATGTCGAGCTAAAGAAGTTGATTGGTTCTATCAACAAGGGGCGAGTCGCATTTTTCCTGATTATTGGTTAGATTTTATTAAACCGATACCTGAGAGCGAAAGAGATAATATGATAAGTGCATATCATAAAAGGCTCACTGGCAAAGATGAAATAGCACGCATGCACGCCGCTAAAGCATGGTCGACTTGGGAAGGACGTACAGCAACGTTAAAAGAAAATAAAAATGTCATTGAGCATTTTGGAGATACTCATATTGCGTTGAGTTTAGCTCGTATTGAATGCCATTATTTTATAAATAATTCTTTTTTAGAAGATAATCAAATATTAAATAATGCGCATAAACTACACAATATTCCAGGCTTTATAGTGCAAGGTCGATATGATTTAATCTGTCCATTAGAAAGCGCCTGGGAGTTGCATCAAGCTTGGCCAAAAGCAGAATTAAATATTATTGGTGATGCCGGACATTCCGCGACTGAGCCGGGAACGGTTGATGCACTCATTACGGCAACGGACAATATGGCAATATTATTAAAGGGAAGAAAGTAATACGATGATTGCATTGATCCAACGCGTTACCGAGGCAAGAGTGGTTGTTGATAATCAAAATATTGGTGAAATACAACAAGGTCTTTTGGCTTTTATTGCGGTTGAGAAAAATGATAGCGAACAAGAAGTTCCTCGTTTACTTGAAAAGCTTTTATCTTATCGGGTATTTGCAGACCAAGATGACAAAATGAATTTAAGCGTTAAAGATATACATGGTGGTGTTTTAATTGTGCCTCAATTTACTTTAGCTGCTGACACTCAAAGTGGACTACGCCCGAGTTTTTCTTCAGCCGCACCACCGCAGCTCGGAGAGAAACTTTTCAGTATGTTTGTTAAACAAGCGAAAAATGCCTATTCACATATTGCGACAGGGAAATTTGGAGCAGATATGAAAATTTCTTTACTGAACGACGGCCCCGTTACTTTTTGGTTACAAGTAAACAAATGAAAAATAAAAATATTATTCTAATTATTATTGTTTTATTCGGCGTTATTTATATTGCTATGAATAACAGCAGAAACGAGCATACAGAACAAACAAAAAATGTCGTTGAAAAATATCCTTGGCAAATCACATTGTTAGCTAATGGCAATACACGAGTCTTTGGTATTGTTTTTAATGAAACAACATTACAAGAAGTCGATCTTTTATTAAAAACGGATCCTGAAGTAAAGTTATTTGAAAGCGATAAAAATCTATCGTTAGAGGCATATTATAAAAATGTTCTTTTAGGTGGTTTGATTGGAAGCTTTATTATTTCTTTGGATGTTTCTGAGTCTGAATTACAAAAATTTAAATCGGAAAGTAAAAAAAGAAAGCGACATGAAAATACTATTCAACATGAGTTTGATAAAATCATGTTGGAGCAGGTTAAAAAATTAACGGTTAAAAATTTAAGTTATATACCAACAGCACAGTTAGAAGAAGAGATGATCGTTAAACGTTTTGGTGTGCCAGAAGAAAAAATAAAATTAAAGAACAATGAAAAAGGCTGGCATTATTTATACCCTAAGAAGGGATTAGATTTAATTTATAAAGAAGAAGGAAAAGAAGTTTTGCAGTATGTTACGCCAAGAGAATTTAGTTTGCTACTTGAGCCGTTGCGATCTCTTCAAAATCAGTCACATTAACGCAATTTCTTCCTGCACCTTTAGAGGCATAAAGTGCATGGTCGGCAGCATTAAGTAATGTTTCACCAAGAAACTGAACATTACTGATATTCGTGTTAAACATTGTTGTGCAACCTATCGAAACGGTAATACGTAAGTCATCAGGCAGCGTTTCAACCTCTAATATTGAGCTAGAAATAGCGAGGCGAATACGTTCAGCAATATCTTGCGCAAGATAAGTGTCTGTATTTGATAATAAAACAGAAAACTCCTCTCCACCATAACGTGCTAAAACATCACTCATGCGCATTTGTTGTTTAATGATATCGGCAACATAACGTAAGACTTGGTCACCAACTGAATGACCATATAAATCATTAAAAGCTTTGAAGTGATCGATATCAATAAACAAACAGCTGACTGGTAAATTTTGTCGAAGTCCGCGAACAACTTCTTCATCAAGCCGTTGCATAAAATAACGTCGGTTATGAATACCCGTTAATGCATCTGTAAGTCCTAACAGTTTTAACTTTTCATTATTAATTGCATTTTCCACACAAACAGCCAATATAGCTGACAAGCGTTTAATTAAGTCTGTTCCTATACCTGAAACAAAACGGGTGTCGTCATTACTAGCTAAATTAAGAGAGCCGATGAGTTTATGATTACGTATAAGAGGAACAATGGCAACGCTTTCAGCTGCTTGATTAATACTAGGAAAAAGCGCTTGTTTACATTCCAAGCTACATTTTCCAAGGTAAGGTTCGTTTTTAAAATTTGGGAATAAAGTTTTTTGTACATCGGGCGTAGATGAAACATTTATTCCATTTGTTTGTGCGATAACAACGTTTTCTAGCTCAGTATGTGAATTGGCAAAAATTAAAGTGGGTATTTTCAGTAAGCCCGGACTCATAAATTCAATAACATGGCGAATTTCATAATCAGGATCAATAAGTAAAATAGAGACATAGTCGAGTTCATATTCGTTACGGTATTGCTGCAAAATTACATCAAGCAGTTCAGGTAAGCTCTCAGCACTAATTAATGCCAGCTCTTGGCGCTGTAACTTTTGCAACTTAAACTCATTTTTTTGAGCTTGGGTTACAAGAGCTTTGAGCTTTTTTCTTAGCTCAAAATTTGATGTCTTATCAGTTTGATCCATATTCTATAACTATAGCAACGTGTCTATTATATGATGTACAAAATTATGATTTTAGAACCGTGTTAACTTTATGTTACTAAGTTGCAGAGACGAGTTAGGGGATTCGCTTTGCATTAACGGGGATTAAGTACCCCTCTTATTTTGTGCTTTACCATACCATATTTATTTCCATAAATGCCTAAAAAATCATGTTTTCTGCTTGTCAGTTAGCTAAATTAAATTTCGGGTTTTTATTTATATCGGGTTTCGCAAACGGGTATAATACGCGTCACAATTTTGACACTAATTTAATGGTTTATCGAATGCCTGTTAATACAAATATAAGCGATATAGCGATCACAGCTGAGAATAAATGTTCTTTTTGTAGTGGCACCAAGTGCTGTGTTTATGTGACTCAAGAAATGGAAACACCACGTTCAATGGCTGATTTTGATCATATGCTGTGGCAGCTCGCACACCAAGATATGCAGGCCTATAAAGATGAAGATGGCTGGTTTCTTATTGCTATGAATAAGTGCCAATTCTTGCAATCTAACGGTGGCTGTGGAATTTATGAAACACGGCCACAAATTTGTCGTGATTACTCAAATGATTTTTGTGAATACGACGAGCCCGCTGAGATTCATTTCGAATATTATTTCAAAACATATCAAGAGTTAGATGATTATTGCCGTAAGCGTTTTAAGCGTTGGGACAAACGCTTTGAAGAGTGGAAAGAATAAGTAATTAAAGCGTACATTTTAGAATACTCAGGGCGCACCCCAAGAGCACTTCCTCGCATTCTTTTTAAGAATACTCAGGGCGTTATATCGCGGAAATCTTTAATCGCGTTAAATTCTTCAGTGTTGCGTTGTGGGCTTTGGCTGTCAGGATTTGATACCGCAAGTAAATGTTGAATTCCATATTGCTTCGCTGAACGAAGCACAGACAATGTGTCATCCACGAGTAAGGTTTCAGATTTATCAAAATTGAGGCTTTGGTTTAGCTTAGCCCAAAACTCAGGTTCTTCTTTAGGCAAACCAAAATCATGCGCACAGACAACATCATCAAAATGATGATGAAGAGCGGTGCGATCCATTTTTAACATTAAACTTTTTTGATGGGCATTGGTGACCAGAGCCACGTGTTTACCCGCAGATTTAATGCTTTCTAAAAATTCGATAACATGTGGATGTACGGCGATGAGGTGATCAACTTCAGCTTTGAGTAATGCAATATCTAAACTTAACTGTTCTGACCAATAATCAACACAATACCAATTCATTGTGCCTTCTGCTGATTTGAACTTTGGAGTTAAAATTTTATGAGCATCATCAATATGGATATCATTCTGTTCTGCATAGCGAAGTGGAATATGCTGTTGCCAAAAATAATTATCAAAATGAAGATCGAGCAGGGTACCGTCCATGTCTAACAACACAGTGGTAATTTTGTTCCAGTCAAGCATAACGAGATAAAGTCTAATGTGATGAAAAGTTGTAATATCGTAGCAGTTTTTTGAGGTAAGTTTTAGTCACACAGGTGCGATTTACTTCAGAGGATAATGTTATAGTGAGGTTATATTTAATATATAGCGTTAGGTTATGCCAGAACACGATCTAAAAGAATTACTTGATCCCGTCATCCAGATTGCTTACCAGGCAGGTAAGCAAATTATGGAAATTTATGACGCGGGTTTCTCCGTTGAAGAAAAGTCGGATCATACTCCTGTGACTGAAGCGGACACTGCCGCGAATAAAGTCATTGAAGCGGGCTTAACTGAACTGACACCGCACCTGCCCATTTTGACCGAAGAAACGAATCCCACTCCGTTTGCAGAACGAAAAACATGGGAACGATATTGGTTGATTGATCCTTTAGATGGCACTCGTGAATTTATTAAACGTAATGGGGAGTTTACCGTTAATATTGCCTTAATTGATGGCGGAGAGTCTGTCTTAGGTGTGGTCTATGCTCCTGTAATTGGCGTTTTATATTATGCCGCTAAAGGACAAGGTGCCTTCAAGAAAGACAGCACTAATGAGCCTGAAGCAATTAAAGTTCGGGAGCAATGTGCTGATAAGGTTGTGGTGGCCTGTGGTCGTTCTACGCCCTCTGATGCGATAATGAAATTTGTTGCAAATTTAGGTGACCATAAAATTATTCGCATTGGTAGCGCCTTGAAATCCTGTTTAGTGGCAGAAGGTCAGGCTGATCTTTACGCAAGGCTAGGACCAACTTCTGAATGGGATACGGCTGCTGCGCAATGTGTGGTTGAAGAAGCAGGTGGGTCTATAACCGATACGGCAATGGAGACTTTAAGGTACAACACGAAAGACAGCTTATTAAATCCGCATTTTTTTGTTGCCGGAGATAAGTCTATTAAATGGTGTGATTTCTTGTAAAGATGAGAAAGTGCTTAGCTTTCGTAAACCGACATAATGGTTTTCAATTCACGTAATACCAGCTGAGTTTCTTCAGCATTTAAATCATCTGTTAAGGCGACTGGGTTTCCTGACTCGAGAGTGGCAATAGAGGCGCGCACAGCATCACAGCCAGCTTCACAGACCGCTTCTATACGTTGATTTACTTTCAATGAATGAGTAGGCATAGCAGATAGGATAGTGCGATGGTTTGTCATAAGAAAGGGTATGGATACAACAATTAATGTGGTGGCCGGACCTGGAATCGAACCAGGGACACGAGGATTTTCAATCCTCTGCTCTACCAACTGAGCTATCCGGCCATCAACAGGCGCGTATTAAACGGGATCATAAGCCCTGCGTCAAGTTCAATTACGTAACTAGCCCCATTACGACCTATTTGGGGCTGTATTAGCGGGCTTTATTCAGGGGTGTAGCCATCAACTTTGGCAGAACCTTCTCCAAAAAAGAACTTTTCCATTTCGTCGACTAAAAACTGGCGATGCTTTGGATCCATTGGGCTGAGCTTGTTTTCATTCATGAGCATGGTTTGTTGTTTCATCCACATGCCCCAGGCTTCTTTGCTAGCATTTTCTAAAATACGCTGTCCTAATTCACCCGGGTAAGGGGCTTTGTCCAAGCCTTCTGCTTCTTTTTTTAATATCACACAATTTACGATTTCACCCATGTGAGTTAACTCCTATTCAATAGTTTCAGTACCGGTGCCGGCAGCCCTAATGATTCAGGCCGCTGGGTGTTATACCAGACTCTGTTTGTTGCTTCCATCACATGATTTGCAGGGCTTTTCACCTCGGCTAGTACTGGCGTGATATCGAGATGAAAATGGCTGAAAGTGTGGCGTAATACGGGCAATGTTTCATGGTGAGAAATGATATATCCAAGATGTTGCTCACTCCAAGCGGATAACTTTTTTGCTTCACTCACGGAGCATTCCGGTAAGCTCCATAAGCCACCCCAAATGCCGCTGGCAGGACGTTGTTGCAACAGTATTTCGTCATGCTGATTTTTTAAGATAAGCATGTGGGTTTCTTTTACGGGAATGGCCTTACGGGCTTTAGGGGTTGGGTAGAGTTTGACTGTATCGGATTGGTAAGCTTGGCATAAGTCAGTCATAGGGCATTGCACGCATTGTGCTTTGCGGGCACAAATCGTCGCACCGAGATCCATAATCGCTTGAGTGTAATTTGTCAGTTGCTCATGGGGCGTTAATTCTTCTGCAAGCGCCCATAGTTGATTTTCAATGTCTTTTTTACCTGGCCAGCCGGCTATGGCATAGAGGCGAGAGAGTACTCTTTTGACATTTCCATCGAGAATGGCATGTCGTTGCCCTAAAGCTTGCGCTAAAATCGCACCAGCGGTTGAGGGGCCAATGCCGGGTAAGTTGAGCACGTCGTCATACTGCTCTGGGAAGTGACCTTGATGGTTATTACGAACAGATTGGGCGGCTTTATGTAGATTACGCGCGCGGGCGTAGTAACCAAGGCCTGTCCATAAATGCAAAACTTCATCTTGCGGGGCATCAGCTAATGTTTGGATATCTGGAAAGCGTTTCATAAAGCGATCGAAGTAAGGAATTACCGTAGTTACTTGTGTTTGCTGCAACATGATTTCTGAGATCCATACTCGATAAGGGGTACGGTTTTGTTGCCAAGGTAGGTCATGTCGGCCGTGTGTCTGATACCATTTTAATAGGCGCTCGCTGAAGGATAAATTTTTTCTCATACATCTGATTGTACACGGCTCTAATCGATAAGACGTAATCTGGTTCCGTTGAATATTGTTGCAGTGAAAATAATCAGAATTTAAAAAGGTCTTTCAGTTTATCACCTAATTTTTTCTCGAGTTCTTTTTTAATGTCATCTTTCACTTTTTCTTTTATTTTATTTTTTTGTTTATTTAATGATTTTTTCACAGAATTTTTGAGCGCATTTTTAAAATCGACATTAACAGACGGTTGTTCAAACGTGCCGCTAATAATAATATCTAAAGGTGTTTTATTAATTTTCTCATAAGGTGTGGTGCTGGCAATTTTTGTTGAGGACGTGAATTTAGCCGATGCAACATAATTGATGTTTTCATTCACAAGGTTGACGGTGCCTTGTCCTGCAATACGTGAGAGTGGCGTTGCGGCACGCAAGTCTGTATTTTTTAGCACACCATTTTTAATCACGGCAGTGGCGTTCAAATTAGCAATTTTTGTTTCTTCAGGTTGCGGTGTCGCGGGAACCGGTGTGCGCTTAATTTTTGCATTAAGCACTTCTTTTTGATGGTTAAGATCAAATCCTTTTATCGTACCGTCTTTCAAATTAAGTTTCAGATTTCCATTTAAATGTTTTTTTAAATCAGCCAATGTTAAGCCCGATGTTTTTAGCGAAGCAGTAAGCGAGGTGAGTCCTTTTAATTTATCCTTTTTAATAAAGTCATTAAGTAATTTTCCGGCATACAAGTCTTTAATATTTACACTAGCGTTTAAATAAGCATTGTTTTTAACAGTTTTTATCGATGCTGAGCCTTTAATGATTGAATTATAACCAGACACGGTTAAAGGTTTTATTTGAGTCTCACCGTTTTTAGATAGCAGGTTTAGCTGTAATTTATTCCATTGTGTGTTTTTAATAGAAAATTGATTGATGTTGAGTTTTGCATCTAGATTTAGCGAGTTAAGTAAAGCAATAGGTATGATTATTAGATTGCTACTTTTATTATTCTGTTTAACGTTGTCTTTTTGACCGTCACTATTTTTTGTTTCGACTGGCAAGTAACGATCAATATTGATCTTGTCGACTGTTAAGTTCGCTTTAGACTGTGCTGAAGAAAGGATATGGCTGGCTTGACCTGATACTGTTGTGTCATCGAGTGCTAATTGGATTTTTGAAAGATTTATTTTTTTAAGAGAACCTTTGATATCAAATACGGTATTGAATTGAGACACTGCTTTACTATCACTCATTTCAGGTAACTTAATACCGAAACGTTTAGCATAAAGCGTAGGGTTAAATTCTTCGATGGCGATATGACCAATAAAATAGGGTTCTTTAATGATGTTGTTTGCAGACACTTTTGCTAGAGTTTTTAAATTGCCTTCTTGAAAAGAGAGTTTTTCACTGCTGAATGTTTTTTTGTTGAGATTGATTTTAATTAATGGACTATTGAGTATGGGAGATAAGCTGCTTCTAAACGATGAAAGTTTAATTTGTGAGCCTAGTTGAGTGTCATGAAATTCAAATTGAGAGAAGTCTGCTGAAAACTTAATCTTGCTACTAAATTGAATGGCTGCGTGATTGCTTTTATCAGTAAAGTCAAACTGAGTTTTAAGCGGAACCTTCGTCTCTGCTCTTAAAGCACCTAGACTTAAATTAAGGTTTGTCAGGCTTAATTGTTGGTTTTGTTGTTGGTCATTCCAATGAAATTGTGCATTTTTAATCTCAAGGCCATTTAACGCTATTGCCGCAAGTATATTTTTATGTGATGTGACTGGTGTTGATTGAGATGGTGCTTTTGTTATTTTTGCTGCCGGCGCTTCTGCAGTATTTTTATTAGTTAAATCATCCCAGCTGGTAATGCCTTTTTTATTTTTTGCTAAGTGAAGTGATAAGTCTTCTATCACGATCGTGTCAGCTTGTAATTGTTTCTTTAATAAGGGAAGTAATTTTGCGCGAACTTGAACATGTTTCATTTTAGCAAAGGCGCGTGGTGTAAAGCCTATTGCGTTACTCATTTCTACTTCGCCTAGTTCAATACCGATCCAGGGAAAAAGGGAAAGTGATATATCACCTAATATAGTCAGCTCTCTGCCCGTTTGTTCTTTAACCAATGCAGTAATTTCATTTTTATAGTCGTTTGGGTTAAAGAGCATTACAAAGCTAATAACCGCGATAACTAAGAGAGTGATTATAGAAAGTGAAATTTTGAGTAATAGTTTCATTTTTTCAGTTGCCATTGCATCGTTATTGAATCAAAAGAGTATACGATAATTTATAGTGGAAAATGTAATGGCTCATATATTTTGTTTTATTATTTAAGTAAAGTATCTTTCATTACACAAAATCTGACTCAGACTTGTGACGTAAGCTCATTTTATTTATGTAATTATGCGGATATTGGCATCAGTTACTCGGTTTAGATTATGCGAGATGGAATGCCTGTTATCTTTTGTTTATGGTAAGATGGTAAAAATATTCGCAGACAGGAAAGTAGCTTAATGAAGCATAAACAAACGGGTTTTACTTTAATTGAAATCATGGTGGTCGTAGTCATTTTAGGTATTCTTGCGGCTGCGGTAGTGCCAAAAATTATGAGCCGACCTGAGCAAGCACGTATTGAAAAAGCAAAACATGATATTACTGCTTTAGAAAGTGCGCTCAATATATATAAACTAGACAACTATCAATATCCAAGTACTGATCAAGGTTTGGAAGCTTTAGTTTCAAAACCATCTGGTTCACCATTACCACGAAATTATAAAAGTGGTGGTTACATCAAAAAGCTCAATAAAGATCCATGGGGCAATGAGTATTTATATTTACAACCAGGTACTCATAGTGAGTTAGATATTTATTCTTTAGGTCCGGATGGTCAGCCGAGTGATGATGATATTGGTAATTGGAATATTGAATAAAATCTCAAAAACCTATCAATAAAAAAAGCGGCTTATAAGCCGCTTTTTTATTGATGGGGTTTTTGTAGAAATTAAAATATGGTTTATACCTTACTATACATTTTTTCAATTTCATTGTGATACTGCTCCACAACTGGTGCGCGTTTGATTTTTAAAGTAGGCGTTAACAAGCCGTTCTCAATTGTCCAAGGATTAAGTGATAAAGTGACTCGGCGTACTTTGGCATAACCCGGAAAATCATGTAGGGCAGTTTGAATGATTTTTAAAACAGAAGACATGAGCTTTTTATTTTTTAAGCTTTCAGGATCAAGTGGATCAAGCCCATGCGATTGAGCAAGTTGTGGCCAGATTTCTCCATTTAAAACTACCAACGCACAGAGATAAGGTTTGCCTTCACCTACAATCAGTGCCTGGTCAAATTCAGGTTCAAGTGTAATCGCTTGCTCCATATCTACAGGTGGAATTTTTTCGCCACTAGAGGTAATTAAAATGTCTTTAATACGACCGGTGATGTAAACCGCACTCCCTTCAATACGTGCTTTGTCGCCTGTACGTAGCCAGCCATCAGCAGTTATTGTTTCACTCGTCGCTTGGTGATTATTCCAATAGCCCATCATTACCATTGGCCCTTTAATTTGCAGCTCATCATTGTCTGCAATGCGCAGTTCTACGCCGGGCATTTTTTCACCAACACTCTCGGGAATGTTCATATTAAAACTGTTCATGGTGACAGCAGGACTACTTTCAGTCATGCCATAGCCTTGGAAAATATTTATACCTAAGCCAATAAACGTTCGTGCTACTGTATCGGGCAATGCCGCTCCACCTGATGCTGCCATGCGTAACCTGCCGCCAAGTAATTGCTGCACTTTTGAACCAACAAGTTTTTGCATTAATGGATTAAGCAGAATCACAGGATTGAAGCCTGCTCTTTTTTGTTTGTAGAGAAAATGCTTCCAGCCGACAAAAATAGCCAATCGAAACATGTTGCGTGAAATAGGAGATTGATTTGCAAGTTTCTGCTGCATCTTGTCGTAAAAGCGCTCAAAAATACGCGGCACAGTGGCGATGATAGTAGGTTTAATCGTTTGAAAATCCTCAGCGAGCTGTTGAATGGAGCGAGCATAGCTAACTTTTGCCCCAGCCATCATGGCCACATAATAACCAATGGTACGTTCATACATGTGCGATAAGGGCAAAAAGGATAGAAACTCAAGCGTGTGCACATCATCAATGCCGATTTGCTTTAGCAGCGATTCTGAATCAAACAATATATTATGGTGGCTCAACATCACCCCTTTTGGTCGCCCTGTTGTGCCAGAGGTGTAGACGATACTGGCGAGTTTATGTGGATCACCACCGCGCTCATGTAATCGATTAGGGCTTGTTGCTAGCCAATTTTGTGGGGTGTCGAGAATGCCATGGTTACGAATCTCATCGTTCTCAGTTGTACTTAAGAGTATTACGCGCTGTAGGGGTGAATTTTCATCGAGCTGTTCTTCAAGCGCCTGCCACTGACGATCATCGTTCACTAATAGCACTTTCACACCAGCATCATGAATAATATAAGCCACATTATCAGCACGGTCATCGACATAAAGAGGAACCACAACCAAACCTAAACCTAATGCGGCTTGTTCAAAAGCAATCCATTCGATGGAGTTTTTTAGTTGAATGGCGACGCGATCGCCTTCAACGAGGTTTTCTTTTTCTAAACCTTGCTGCCAAAGGCTGGTTAAATTTGCCATTTCTTGCCAGCTTACTTTTGGCCAGCTATTTGTTTCGCGATCATAATAGCGATAAGCACGTCGTTCAGGTGTTGCTTGACAGCGACTGCGGAAAAGGCCATCGAGGGTACCGGCTGTGTTGCATGGAATAGGCTGTGGTAGAATACTCATGAATTATTTTTTAGTCGTTTAATTTTTGATGGCAAGAGGATATCGCATATCTAAAAGTCCATCGAGCCATATTTTAGGTTTTAGAATGCAGATTATAGTAAATGGCGAGCAACGCGAAGTGGTGAACGGCTTAACAGCAGCCCAGTTAGTCGAAGACATGCAAATTAGCGGTCAAAGAATAGCAATGGAAGTTAATTTAGAAATTGTCCCGCGTAGCACTTACGCAGAGCACACTTTTAAAGATGGCGATAAAATTGAAGTAGTGCACGCAGTTGGTGGCGGTTAACACACTCGAAAATATTTTTTGTTGAATTTAATTTTAAGTTTATTTTAGGTAATAACATGACAGAGATAGTACAAGACACTCCCTTGGTGATTGCAGGTAAAGAATACACCTCACGTTTATTAGTTGGTTCGGGTAAATATAAAGACAACGAAGAAACACGCTTAGCGACAGAAGCAAGTGGTGCTGAAATTATTACAGTTGCTGTACGTCGTAGCAACATTGGCCAAAAACCGGGTGAACCGAATTTATTAGATGCTGTACCACCTGAAAAATATACTATCCTGCCAAATACTGCAGGTTGTTATACTGCTGAAGATGCTGTGCGCACATGTCGTTTAGCGCGTGAACTTTTAGATGGCCATAAACTGGTCAAGCTAGAAGTGTTAGCTGATGAGAAAACCTTATTCCCTGATGTGTTGCAAACACTTAAAGCTGCAGAGTTACTGATCAAAGAAGATTTTGATGTGATGGTTTACACTACCGATGATCTTGTTATTGCTAAAGAACTCGAAGCGATGGGTTGTGCTGCTGTTATGCCGCTTGCAGCACCTATCGGTTCGGGTCTTGGCGTACAAAACCCTAATAACATTCGTTTTATTATTGAAGAGCTAAAAGTCCCCGTCTTAGTTGATGCTGGCGTTGGCACTGCGTCCGATGCCGCTTTTGCAATGGAATTAGGTTGTGATGGTGTTTTGATGAATAGCGCAATCGCCGGAGCGAAAAATCCTATTCTTATGGCATCTGCAATGAACAAAGCAATACAAGCAGGCCGAGAAGCATTTTTAGCTGGGCGTATGCCACGTAAACGTTTTGCCAGCGCCTCATCTCCACTCGATGGCACGTTCTTCTAACATTTAGAATTAAACGCAAAGCTCGCAAAGGCGCGGAGAACGCAAATCTTAATATTTGAAGATTACTTAATGCCGGTACTAAAATATTTAAAATTCAATTTCTTTGCGACCTTCGCGTTAAACACTAATAATGAAGCCAAGCATGCCTGAAGAAGAAACTTTTATTCGTCGAATACGTTCTTTTGTTAAACGCGAGGGTCGTTTAACGGTTGGTCAAGAGCGCGCGCTAAATGAACTCTTTCCCCTTTATGGTATACCTTTAAAAGATACGCCGATTAATCTTGATGATGTTTTTAAACGCCAGGCTCCGCGTGTTTTAGAAATTGGTTTTGGTAACGGCACCTCTTTGTCTGAGATGGCAAAAGATAATCCTCAGCAAGATTACATTGGAATAGAGGTGCATCGCCCCGGCGTTGGTAATTTATTGTTACAACTTGAAAAACTTCAGCTCACTAATCTGCGTGTCATGAATGAAGATGCGGTTGAAGTGTTAAAACAAACGATTGCAGATAACTCATTAGATGCAGTGTATTTGTTCTTTGCTGATCCTTGGCATAAAAAACGTCATCATAAACGAAGAATTGTGCAAGAAGAGTTTGTGCAGCTCTTACGAAAAAAATTAAAAGTGGACGGAATATTTCATATGGCGACTGATTGGCAAAATTATGCTGAACACATGATGAATGTAATGAATCATACCGATGGCTTTATCAATACAGCAGGGCAAAATCAATATTTACCACGACCAAAATACCGACCATTAACAAAATTTGAGCAACGTGGCCAACGTTTGGGGCATGGTGTTTGGGATTTGATTTTTAAAAAAGTGGAGTAATTCAATGTGTTTAAAAAAATGTTATCAAGTTTTCGCAATAGTGATGTCGGTTGCATTTTTACAAGCATGTGCTGTAACTGACAAACAGCAAAACCAATGGTTACAGTCAGGTCAGTCATTAATTAATCGATTACATCAACAACCTTTAACCGAGCAAGAGCTGGCAACGGGTTTTAAGCAATTGTTAAGCATCGGCTCGGATAGGGTTGTGAACCAACTAGGTCGAAAGAATGCTTATCTTAACGATGAAGCGATTCATATCACGCTGCCCAAAAACCTGCAGAAAGTTCACAATAGCTTAAAAAAAGTTGGCTTAGAAAAATACACGATTGAGTTAGAAGAAAAAATGAATAGGGCAGCCGAAGTCGCGGCACCAAAAGCAAAAAAGTTATTTTGGAATGCGATCAAAGACATGCGTTGGCAAGATGTAAAGTCGATTTACCAAGGTGAGGATAATTCAGCTACGCTTTATTTTAAAAATAAAATGTCACCGTCGCTAAGAAAAATGCTGTTTCCTGTTATCAATAAAACATTAGCAGACGTCGGTGTAGTTAAATTATATAAAAACACATTAAAAAAATATCATACAATTCCATTTGTTCCGCCGATAAAAGATGATTTAGAGACTTATGTACTAGAAAAAAGCATCGAAGGGATTTTCTTTTATCTCGAAAAAGAAGAGGCTGCTATACGTAACAATCCTCAGAAAAGAACGACGGAGTTGTTAAAAAGAATGTTTTCAAATTAAGGTTTACCACATAAATAAGACTAAATAATAGGCATTATAGGTCGATATATAAGGTGATATGCGCCTGCTTGCTGGCGAAACACGGATAGAAACAATTAAAATGATAACAAGTTAGCCCAGGTTACCTATTTATTGATGCGAGACTATACTCAACAATTAGAAAAAGAAAAGCTCGAAGAAATGCGAGAAATTGTTATAACCATAACCGGTTATATGGTTTTACCGCTGTACCTTATTTTTTGGATTACTGATATTGTTTATGCACCCGAATTTGCGTGGGAGTTTCTTTTTCTTCGTTGTTTAGTTATCCCTATTGCACTAACTGCAAATTATTATATTCGCAAAGCAACCACATTAAAGTATGCGCAAAATGTATCACTTACATATGTGATTAGTTTAGCCGCGATCATCAATATTATGATGATCATGATGGCAAATCCTACATCAGCGTATTATACCGGACTGATTTTAATTACCATTGGCGCTTTAGGTTTTTTCCCTTGGACGCGAAATTATTTTATTTTGGTTGTTATAGGTATTTTCTTACCGTATGTGGCTATTGTTTATAGTTTAAACCCAACTAAAGAAGATATTGTTGATTTAGTCGTGTATGGTTTTTTTGCCAATGGTACTGTCACTATATTATGGGTTATTCAATTTTTTCGAGAACGATTAAGAATCAAAGAAGTTTCGGCGCGTTTAGAATTGAATGCTGAAATTGAAAAAAGAAAAACAGTGGAAAATGATCTTATTCTTGCACGCGATCAAGCATTACAAGCTAGCCAAGCGAAAAGTGCTTTTTTAGCTAATATGAGCCACGAACTGCGAACGCCATTAAATGCCATTATTGGCTACAGTGAATTACTGCAAGAGACGGCTGTAGATGATGGTAATGATGAGTACGTTAATGATTTAACAAAAATTGATGCCGCAGGAAAAAATTTATTAGAACTGATAAATGGCGTATTGGATATTTCTAAAATTGAAGCGGGGCAAATGGAAGTATCCATCGAGCAATTTAATTTACAAGAAATGTTGCAAAATGTTGAAGTAATTTTAGCGCCTATTTTTAATAAAAATAATAACCAATTTATTTTGGAATATGATCCAGATGTCAACATTATAAAATCAGATGAAACTAAGTTGAGACAAGTGATCTACAATTTGGCGAGCAATGCAGGTAAGTTTACCAAAGATGGCGTCATTTCATTGAAGGTATCTAAAATTTCAATTTATGATAAAAGTTGGCTCCGCTTTGACATGACTGATAGCGGCTTAGGTATGACAGTAGAACAAGTCACCAAAGTGTTTAATGCCTTTACACAGGCTGACTCAAGTACGACTAAAAAATTTGGTGGTACCGGATTAGGCTTGTCTATATGTAAACATTTTTGTGAAATGCTGGGCGGTGATATTTTCTTAAAAAGTGAATTAAATATTGGCTCAACATTCTCAGTGCTTATTCCCTGTCAGCTAGATAAAGATAAAAATTTAGTTGATGCTGACGTGCTGGAAAATGTATTGTTAAAAGAATATACCTAAATTATTTATATTCCGTATTAATGTATAATTCTGGTTTAGCATTTATTACCTGAGCTTTGTGATGCAATCTGACCCAACTAAACTTGTAAAAAAACACCAAGAGTTGACGCACTCTGAAATGGCCAAAGTTGTCTCTCATGTACAACGTGATAAAGATGAATGGATAATTAATACTGTAATGATTGAAGGCTGCGAAGTGCCTTTTAAATTCAAACGAAAACAACAATATCAAAATTTGAAAGGGGCAGTGGTGAATATAACCTATTACCCAGGGGTTGAAGTTGTTGCCGGTATGAATTTTGAAATTATGAATGTTGTAAGAATTAAACGATCTTAATGATTACCATAACCATGCTGCTCCACGTACACCGCTAGAATCTCCATGCATGGGCGGGACAAGTTGTGTTTCGACATGGTCTGAAAAGATAAACTCATCCCATAATGCTGGCACGTTGCTATATAAACGATTAACGTTAGACATTCCACCGCCCAATACTATTACATTAGGATCAATAATATTAATAATACTGGCTAGGCTTTTTGCTAATCGTTTTTCATAACGCTGTAATGAAATTTCCGCGTACTCATCTCCTCGCTCGCTTAAATTAACAAGTTCTTTTGCCGTGATTATTTGTTGCAACATATTATGTGCTTGATGATCTTTGACTAGTCCAGGCCCAGATAACCAAGTTTCGATACAGCCGCGTTTACCGCAGTAGCATTCTCTTCCAGGTAGTTCTTGAGATGATGGCCAAGGCAAAGGGTTATGTCCCCATTCGCCTGCAATTGCATTGGCACCGATAATAGATTGTCCCCGTACATAGATACCGCCACCGGTGCCAGTGCCAATGATTACACCAAAAGCGATCTCAGCATTCTGTGCTGCACCATCGGTTGCTTCAGAAACAACAAAACAGTTAGCGTCATTTTCTATGCGCACTTCACGATTTAATTTTGTTTCAAGATCATTTTTCAGTGGTTGACCGATTAGCCATGTTGAGTTGGCATTTTTAACTAAACCGGATTGAGGTGAAAGAGTACCTGGAATACCCAAACCGACTGTGCCGGTTGCTTGCATTGTTGTTTCAATTTTAATAATGAGATTACAAATAGCATTGATAGTCTTTTGATAACTACCTTGAGGTGAATCAATCCGCTTACGATAGACTTCTTGGCCTTTATCGTTGAGCGCAATAGCTTCAATTTTTGTACCACCGAGATCTATTCCAATCCGCATTATCTTATTCTTTAATTAAGACGGTATCTTCATGGCTATAAGCGGGCGAGCACATACATAAAATATGTAATGGTGTTGTGCCGGTATTTTTAATATTGTGTGGAGTGCCAGGTTTAATACAAAGAGTGTCACCAACACTGACTTCAAAACTATCGTCACCTAAAAACATCATACCTTGGCCTTGGGTAATATGATAAAGCTCTTCCGATAGATTATGTTGATGTTTGTGCGTGGTTTGACCGGGATCAATAATAGCTTCAGCTAAACTTTGATTTTGATTGCCGTGATGTTTAGGGTGCATGAGTTCACGTATTTCAGAATCGTCTTTAGTGCGGTATGAATAAATGTCACTACAGTGAGTTCGATTTGTCATAAGGTAAAGTACCTTTTTTAAGTTCAGTCTAAATCATAACATTATATTATTATGAAGTGCCTAGAGTTCTAAATAAATCAACATAAATAAAGAGAAAGCTTTTATTTATTCTGTAATATCATCATGCATAAATAATTCCAGCAGGTTATTTAAGTATTGTCTGCCACTGTCGGTGGGTTTGATGTGCTTTAATTCCCAGCTAATCCAGCCTTTTTCTTCAGCTTGTGACAATGCTTTTTCTATAGATGAAATAGGTAGGCCAACATGTCGTTGAAACAATTCTGTTTCAAAGCCATTATTTAAACGTAACGCATTCATCATAAACTCAAAAGTGGCATCATTACGTGTTAACACTTTATCGCCTGATATACGTTGCACGCTCATGGCTTTATTTAAATAGTCTTGTGGTTGTTTAACTTTCCAACTGCGTTGTATTTTTTGTTCGGGTGCGTTGGTTAGTTTGCCATGTGCTCCCGCACCGATACCAAGATAATCACCAAACTGCCAATAATTTAGGTTGTGTTGGCATTGATAATTATCTTTTGAGTAAGCAGAAATTTCATATTGCGCATAACCTTTTTTGGCTAGGGTTTGCTGGCAGGCGAGCTGCATATCCCAAAGTGTGTCATCGTCAGGTACGCTCGGAGGTTGGTGATGGAAAAAGGTATTGGGCTCAATCGTTAATTGATAATGTGAGAGATGTTTAGGTTCTAATGCGATCGCCGTTTCAATATCTTCCATTGCTTGTGCTAAAGATTGTTGTGGTAGGCCATACATTAAATCAAGATTGAAACTATTAAAGCCAGCATCGTGCGCCAGCTCTGCTGCGCGTATGGCTTCTTTACGGCCATGAATACGCCCTAGTTTTTGTAATTTATCATCATCAAAACTTTGAATGCCGATCGATAAGCGGTTAATGCCGGCATGACTAAACTCATTAAACTTACCGAGCTCAACGGTGCCGGGATTCGCTTCCATTGTGATTTCAATATTGGGGGCAAAAGTTAAGCGTGCGCGAAGTGCAGACAATAGCTGGTCGATACTTTCTGGGCTAAATAAACTAGGTGTGCCTCCGCCCATAAATATACTACTAATGCTTCTGCCCCAAAAATCGGGCAGCTCTTGTTCTAAGTCACTGAGTAACGCATCAATGTATTTTTTTTCATCTAGGCCTTTTTTTAATTCATGTGAATTGAAATCACAGTAAGGGCATTTTTGTACACACCATGGAAAGTGTATATACAAAGAGAGTGGAGGGAGGCTGCTAAAGTTAAACATAAATACACGCCAAAATAAAAAGTAGAGTGTATCAAGTCTAAAGCAAAGAATAAAAAAATAGGGGGGAGGGAATCCCCCCTAAATTACTCTATGGTATGTCGAATTATTCCTAGAGTAAATTTAAGCGAAAATACTTAAAAATGGATATAAATTAAAAACGCGTTCCAACGCCTAAGCTAATCACGGTGGGATTAATTTTTACTTCAGATGTACCGAGATCAGTTGTCGCCGTTGTTTCGATATTGATGTAACGAACATCGGCATTGAAGAACCAATCTTTTGTGATATCGATATCAAAGCCCGCCTGAACAGCTAAGCCAATTGAATCATCTAGTTTTAATGAAGTAATGGTGTTAGTTGCTTTTTCACTAAAGAAAGTGGTGTAGTTGATACCTGCACCGACATAGGGACGAACACTTTCTTTTGGTGAAAAATGATATTGAACACTAAACGTTGG
>Ga0316204_10004987_pt1 | contig 22770 bp, 21 predicted proteins | sample 6monrhotite_MG_2_FD_205661 | JGI IMG/M metagenome (GOLD analysis project Ga0316204, IMG submission 205661) | Microbial mat bacterial communities from mineral coupon in-situ incubated in ocean water Damariscotta River, Maine, United States -... | ecosystem: Environmental > Aquatic > Marine >... | reverse complement strand
AATAAAACGAACGATTAATTCTGGAATATTCGATGTTTATTATCGACATCAAAAGATTTACAAAATTAATTTACGAAAACAACTTGAAATGGAATAATATACTTGAAGAACTTAGTGTTACCCATGTCTCCGGTCTATACAAGAATGCTTTCACCCTTTTAGGTACCATCAACCTATCTCTCAAAATTTGTTTTCAGCGATTCTTAATCCGACTCAAAGCGACTGGCGTAATTCCTAAATACCTTGCAATATCATTCTGCGTAACTTTCTTAACTATTTCAGGAGAATTCTTCTCAAGCAATCTATATCTTTGCTCTGCTGACAAGCATAAAAATTCATATTCCCGCTTTTCTTTTTTCATAGAAAAATTAAGCAATACGTCAACCATATTGGTTGCGATTTCATGATATTCCTTACTCGAACCAGACAGCTTAGAAAAAGGTATTTTGAGCAATTCTGTATCTTCTAAGCAAATTAAACTAAATGAACAGGCACCTTTGGAATATGCCGATGTTAGGCTACAAATAATATCGTTAGTCGCTATAAATGACTTAACAAATTCTTTCCCTTCTTCCGATGTGTAATAAGCCTTTAACATTCCTGATTGTACAAAATATAAATAACGATCGTCATCTCCCTGCCTAAAAACATGAGATTGTTTATCTTTGGTTACCCTTTGACCTTGTGTTTTTAACAATTCAATAAAATTCACTCGTTTTAACCTAGGTTAATGCAGCCTAATTTTATTGTACCTACCATAGTACCTATTAACAAATAACTAGTGCGGACAAAATTATTCCATGAAGACTGAAAACAAACGAATTATCATTACCGGTGGCACATCTGGCGTTGGGTTTGAGATGGTTAAACAGCTTTATGATAATAATCAACTCATTGTATTATCAAGAGATTCTAAAAAATTAAACACTCTATCTCAACAATTTACCGAAATTCTGACCTATCAAGTTGATCTATCGAACCTTAGTCAAGTTGAACAGGTCGCCAACACAATAAAAGAGCGTTTCGACTCTATCGATATACTGATAAATAATGCGGCTATTCAAAATACACCCACCTTTTTAAGTAAAGATTTTGACTACCAAAGTATTTCTAAAGAGATCACGATTAACTTTACTAGTGTATGTTCACTATGCTACTTGCTTTTGCCGCAGTTATTAAACAGTCAAAATGCAACTATTTTAAATGTCAACTCTGGACTTGGACTAACGCCTAAAACCTCTTCCGCAATCTATTGCGCTACTAAAGGTGCATTAAACTTATTTTCTCAATCACTTAGATATCAATTGGAGCACACCAATATCAAGGTAAGACAGGCTTTTCTCGATCTCGTTGATACTAAAATGACTCGCGGCAGAGGCAAAAACAAAATGTCAGCAGATACAGCGGCGACTCTAATTATTAGAGGGATAGAACATGACCTACTCGATCAAGATATTGGTAAGGTTCGATTTCTAAGGCCGCTACTCAGCTTAATGCCTTGGGTAGCAAAAAGCATTATGAAACAACATTAAATAGCTAAGTTGAATAGGAGCAAACAAATGAAAGAATTATTAACTTTATTTTTAGGAATACTTATTATGACCCAACCAATTACTGCCCAAATTAAGGAAGTAACTATCGAAGTAAATAACATAGATTTGAAACGTGGTGGCAACGTCATTGTAATGATTTTTTCTAAGGAAGGTTTCCCTAAAAAGCACGATAAAGCACTAGTGTCTCAGACAAAGATTGCTGATTCAGAGGTTCTAAAATTTGAATTTAATTTAGATCTAGACGAAATGGCGGTAAAAGTCCTACATGACGAAGATATGGACGGCAAGGTCACTAAAAACTGGAGTGGAATTTATCCTAAAGAAGGACTTGGCTTTACCAATAAACAAAAAGTAAGTTTTACAGGACCGCCTAAATATAAAAAATCAATGGTCACTAAAGAACAATACAAAAATGGTTTAAACATATCCGTCATCTATCCTTAATCGAGCAAAATCATGAAACCATTACTTAAAGTACTATTTGTTGTTGCCGCATTCTTCGCCTCAACATTTATTATTATAAAATCTACCGGTGTATTAACTATTGAACAAATTGAAGGATGGTTAGTTCAAGCAAAAGAACTCTCCCCTTTTTATGTCGGTTTAATTGTTAGTTGTTTATTATTTGCAGACTTATTTATTGCCGTACCAACCTTAACAATCACGATATTGTCAGGATTCTTCTTAGGACATCATTATGGAGCTGTGGCTGCGTTAGCTGGAACGATGTTAGCTGGAATTTGCGGTTATACCATAAGCCTTTATTATGGTGAACGATTTCTAACGTTTCTAGTTAAAGATGAAGACAAACGTATTGAAGCGATCAATGCCTTTCATCAAAATGGGTTTGCTATGATATTGTTATCTAGAGCTGTACCTATTTTACCTGAAGCAACGGCTTGTCTTGCTGGGATCACTAAAATGACGTTCAATAAATTTCTGTTGGCTTGGAGTATTAGTACAGTTCCTTATGTTTTACTCGCATCATATGCTGGTTCGATTAGCTCTTTAGAAAACCCTAAGCCCGCAATTTTAACGGCTATTTCTATTTCTATATTGCTATGGTTAAGTTGGTTCTTCTTTCATCGCTCGCAAAGGAATAAAGTTGCATAGTTTTTCGAAGCCAGATAAATATTCAATAATTATCTGGCTTATTTATTCTAACGATATTTAACCGCCGTTCCACTCACGCTAACCATCATCATACCTCCTTGTTGACCAACTACTTCATAATCTATATCAATTCCGACAATTCCATTAGCACCTATAGATCGAGCTGCTGTTTCCATTTCTTCAAAAGCTATCGCCCTAGCATTTCCCATTTCTTTTTCATAGGCTCCTGCTCGTCCACCGACGATATCCCGAATCGCACCAAAGATATCTTTAAAAATATTTGCGCCTAAGATTGCCTCGCCGACAACCACGTCGACATATTCGTATATCTCTCTTCCATCAATATTTGAAGTAGTAGTTTTTAGCATTTGAACCTCTTTATATAATTAATTTCTATTTAATCTAAACAAACAACGCTACCTAGGAAAGTTTATTCCTGTTATTTTGTGTTATTTGTTTTCATTTATGCGCGCTAACCGAGCTTGTAAGCTTTTAACAAACACCTCCGGTTTATTTAACCCTAGATAGACAGATTTAATTTGACAGTTATTTAGTTTAATCTCGACATTTGGATTTCCAGATAAATTGTACCTTTTTATATTCTTATTTCTAGCGACAAAGCTTCTATTTATCATCACATTCTCGATCGAAGAAAGTTCTACTTCAAACGGATTAAATATTCCATAGCGTATGGTGATCTTCTTATTACTAATTGATACGGGGCGAATAGAAATAGCTCGGTATTCTGCTACAAAAAACACCAACCCAAAAATGGTCAATCCCGTAATGACATTTGCGGCCATCGGCGACCAGACAAAATGAAGTAATAAATGAACTATCGGAAGCTCTATGAGAATGAGTAAAATAAAGCCAAGAGCGTTACTTTTAGTGCCATCTTTCTTATCATAGGCAAAATGCTTGTCGCCTTCAAACAAGCCCTTATTTATTCGGCTAGCGAACAAAGCATAGGTCCATACACGAGTTTCAAAGGAAAGAATTTGACATACAACTCCCTTACCAACCAGTCTTTCAACAGGTTCTGAAATTGCCTTATCTGGATCAATTCCTTTAGCCAGTGATGTTTTTACCGATAAAATGACTGTGGCTATTGTCACAATTTCAAATAACAAAAATGTAATTAACACCAAATAACGGCCTGACTCTAGATAAGTCAATACAAACTTATTTTTCTCAGGAACAATAAAACTAGCAATAAAAATAACTAAACAGCCATAAGTTATAGCTTTAATGGCAGCTTCTTTCTTATCGCTTAGACATACAAAACAAAGAATGGGTAAAACAATTAGCCCATCAACTAGATACAACCATTCAAAATTTGACGCACCAAAATCATTTAACCAATTCGCCGTTTGATAATAAAAAGTCCACCAAGCAGAAATGATGGCAAGAAATACAAGTGGGATATGTTTCTTGTTTAGGTACCACATAAACTATTCCAATTTAAATCGAATTCTAACCCTTTTCTCAGTATAAACTATTGTATAAAATAAACTTAAATACAACACCTTATAAATGGTAACATACCTCATTGTGAGCCAATGAAATATTCAGTTATTCCTTTGTAAGCAAATTTTATTTAGTAAGATGAGAACTAAAACATGTTGAAATCAATTAAACGCTTTTTTGAAAATTTAGCCCCTGAAGCGAGCCAATCAGACGCCGAAAAACAGCACGCTATTCATTTAGCTGTTTCTGTGCTACTCGTTGAAATGAGCAAAATAGATGGTAAAGTTAGCGTTGAAGAAATTGAACATATCAAAGAATTGCTAAAGAGTCACTTTGAGCTCACTGCTCAAGAAAAAGAGGAAGTAATGGAGTTAGCTCATGAACAACTCGACACCTCAACCGATTATTATCAATTTACCTCCGTTATTAACCAGAATTTTGAACAAGCACAAAAAGTCAAAATAATTGAGCAATTATGGCAAATTGCTTTTGTCGATGGCAAATTAGATGCTCACGAAGAGCATTACCTCCGAAAAATACATTCATTACTCCATGTCCCTCACAGTGAATTTATTAAAGCTAAGCTTCGAGCTGGAACTACTAATAATCGATAAAGTTATCGATTAATCGACAATATATTCTTTAAGAATTGGCTAATTATTTAAAAATCGTGTAAAAAAGAGATAATCGACATTTTAGACGTAGTTTCATGTTATATCAGGATTGTAAAAGGATAGTCCTAAAAATTGGCTCTGCACTTATAGCTCCTACAGGGGAAAGCTGTAGCACACAGTTTGCCTTGCCGATCGCTCAATTTATCCAACGGTGTCAACAAGACGACAAACAAGTGATACTAGTATCATCTGGTAGTGTTGCTGCTGGAAAGAGCCACATCAAACATATCAATCAACAACCTACTCTTGCTCAGAAACAAGCAATGGCAGCGGTGGGTCAAAATGCAATGATGTCCAACTGGAAACGTTTTTTTGATAAGCCATGCGCTCAAATATTAATGACTCATGCTGATCTACAAAATCGTGAAAGTTATCTAAATATCCGCAATACCATCAATGAACTATTGGTCAATAATATCCTACCGATTGTTAATGAAAATGATTCAGTCGCCACGGAAGAGCTAAAAGTCGGCGATAATGATCGACTAGCCGCAATGGTCGCCATCTTATCCGAAGCCGATATTTTAATGATTGCCTCAGATGTTAATGGTTTATATTCTGACGATCCTAACCTTCATCCAGAAGCCACCCATATACCATTTGTTCATGAGATTGATGAAAATATTGTCGCTAAAGCGGGCGACACCACTAATCAATTAGCTACCGGAGGGATGAAAACAAAAATTGAAGCGGCGATTAAAGCCACCAGTAACGGTATTGAAACATTATTGTTCAAAGGAAGTGAGTCAAATAATCTTGAATCTTTTCTGTCTGGAAATTCAATTGGGACTCATTTTAAGGCTAAATCGGAAAAGCTATCGGCAAGAAAGCATTGGGTAAAGCATACCTTAAATACAAAAGGCACTTTAAGAATTGATCTCGGTGCCGTAGAAGCGATTAAAAACAAAGGCGCTTCGTTACTCAGCGTTGGAATTTGTAGCTTGCAAGGACGCTTTGAAAAAGGTGACGCAACAGATATCGTTTGTGATTTAAGTAATAAAATTGTTGCAAGGGGTATATGTCAATATAACCACACCGCGATCGAACAAATTAAAGGAAAACCCAGCGAGCAATTTGAATCGATATTAGGCTACTTTGATAGCGATGTTGTTATCGAACGAGAAGATCTGGTTTTAATGATTTAGTTTTAATAACTAGGTAATGTTAACAAAAGACTTATAAGATGAAATTTATGTTTTCAATTAAACAACTAGCTAAACAGGCCAAGCAAGCATCCCTTGAGATTGCTTCCTTATCGGCAGAACAAAAACAAAAGACTCTCAACGACATGGCGAATGCTCTGAGAGAAAATCAAAATTTGATTATTGAAAGAAATAAAATTGATCTTTGTAATGCAAAAGAAAATCAACTTTCCGATGCTATGATCGATCGCCTAAGACTCACACCTGAAAGAATTGAAGATATCGCCCAAGCCATTGAACAAATAGCCGCTCAAGATGAACCTGTCGGTAAAATTAAACATGCCTACCAATTAGCAAACGGACTAAATGTTCAGAAAATGAGTATTCCTCTAGGCGTCATTGCGATGATTTATGAATCTCGACCTAATGTTACTGCGGATGCTGCGGCACTATGTTTTAAAGCAGGTAATGCCATTATCTTAAAAGGTGGTAAAGAAGCACTTCAATCAAATATCGCTATTGGTGAAGCTCTCCATTATGCGCTCAACAAAAATGGAATATCTAAAGGTGCGATCGGAATTGTTTCTGATCCCGATAGAAAACACATGGCTGAATTGCTTCAGCTAAATCAACTGGTCGATCTGATTATTCCAAGAGGCGGAGAAAGTCTGATTCGATACGTGAGTGAGAATAGTCGAATTCCAGTCATTCAACATTATAAAGGTGTGTGCCATTTGTACATAGATAAAGATGCTGATATTAACAAAGCGATTGATATTTTACTTAACGGAAAAGTACAAAGACCCGGTGTATGTAATGCTTTAGAAACCCTACTTATTCATCAGGACATTGTTGAAAAGCATATAAAAGAAATTGCAGAAGCTCTAGAAAAGAACCATGTTTCTATTCATGCTTGTGAAAAAACTCTCAGCTATTTTAACAAGGCTAAACTTGCAACCGATGCCGATTATGATGCCGAATATTTAGCTTTAGAAATCACAATAAAACAAGTAGATTGTTTTGAAGAAGCGGTTGAACATATCCTAAAGTATAGTTCCGACCATACCGAAGTTATAGTGACAGAAAACAAAAATACCGCTGATCAATTTGTAAAACAAATTAACTCGTCGGTAGTAATGGTTAACGCTTCATCTCGATTTTCTGACGGCGGTCAACTTGGACTTGGTGCAGAAATTGGTATTTCAACAAGTAAATTACATGCTTACGGACCAATGGGGGTTGAATCCTTAACCACTGAAAAATTTGTCGTTTTAGGTGAGGGACAGGTAAGAGAATAGTTAAAAATGCAGTGCTACTTGCAATCCGCTAAATGATTCTGACGCCGCTTCCCAGTATTCACTATCGATTTCTCTAAATCGAACAAATGCATTAATTTCCAAGGCTCCGCTTTTTACCCCAGCTCCCATGCCAATAAAGGCATCAACATCGTCGGCGTGGCCATATTCTTGTTCATAGTCGCTGTATCGAAAATCATGAAATAAAGATTCAGTCAAATCAAAACCAACTTCAGCATAAACCGATAGATTAGAAAAATAACCAACTTTTGCTGAAACTTCCCATGCGGTATATTCTTCAAGGTAACCATCGGTTGCTAATACTTCAGCATTTCCGATAGCAGTATTTAACTGAAGACCTAGATCACTATGACTAACTTTTAAAGTCGTTCCAACACCGACGAAAGCCAAATAGTCAGACCCATTAGATTCATAACTATAAAAAATATGATTAGATAAACCCTCATCAGATTTTGTAGGATTTGAGATAGTAAAGAACAGGACAATAAGCCCGAATGTAACAGCACATTTTTTCACGATAGCAGACCTTTTTACATCTAATACTAGAGAGTTTGCAAGAGAATAGTCTAACCAAGCTGAATATCGACTGAATGCCAACAAAGATGTCGTGATGGGAATTTCTTACTCTATTACTATTTGTCGTCTTCAACAAGCAGATCGATTAATTCTTGTTATTGGTAAGAAATCGTCTCGCCACGATTCATATCAACAACCTGACCTAGACCAACGTAAGCATGAAAAAGTTCTGGATAACCTTGTGCCATCTTTACGCCAAGTACACTCCCCCATGAATGACCAACCAAGTATATTTTTTGTTGATTAAAACGTTTGCGCAAATAGTTAACAAGCTCAAAAGTATCCGTCAAATATTGCTCGATATTAAGTGTCGAATTTGGAGTGTCTGAGCCGCAAGTTTTACCGCCTCCTCTTTGATCCCAATGAACCACCACAAAACGCTTTTCAATTAGTGAACTAAAATCAGAAGCGAGCGGAATATATCCCATTCCAGGACCGCCATGTAAATAGAGTAAAATTGGATTTGATTTATCTTCGCTTCGTATGCTTAACCACTGTTCAATACCACCAATTTGTACACTTTCAAGAGAAGCAATCGCATTATCGCCTTCGATTTGATTGGTCTTGGTGGGAATTAAAGAAAGTGCGACAAGAATCAATATAAGGATTGCAAGGAAAAATCCAATTACTTTAATTGTATTTTGGAGAATTTTCATAGTTTATTACCTTGCTTTTGTTATTGCAATTCCAAAAAATCAACGGCCATTGGACTTGCTTCAAAGTTTTAAATCAACTCACCTCAACATCATAAGAAGTAAATTTTCGAATATTAATAACGCCTGTATCAAAAAGCAAATACTGCCCTTTTATTCCTAGCAATGTACCTTCAACAACTGGATTTTTATCAAAGTTATGAGAGACAATTTTACTTGGAAATTCTAAAACGGGATAGTTGATTTTTATGATTTCACTTTGTTGTTCTTCAATATCTTCAGCTGAGAAGTTTCCTATGACTCGATCTAGCTTCGAACTCAGTTGTTTTTTTAATTCCTCCGCTTCCGACACTAAATCTCTATCCGGCTGATTCTCTTTTAGCATAGTCCGCCAATTCGTTTTATCCGCAATCAAATCTTTAAACGCCATTTCAACAAAACCTGATTGTTGTCGCGTATTCACTTTATAAATAATAGTTGCTTGAGTCGCACCTTGATCGATCCAACGAGTTGGAATTTGAGTATGACGAGTAATACCAACTTTTAATCCAGAAGTATTAGAGAGATAGACATAATGAGGCACAAAACAATTTTCTTCACCCCAACTTGGTTCTCTGCAAGTCCCTTGATCATAATGACAAGTTTCCGGCTTCATAATACACATATCACAGCAAGCCAACTTTTTCATGCAGGGAAAACAAAAGCCTTGAGAAAAACTCTTATTAGTTCGTTTGTTACAATGAGAACAATGAATATTACCTAAAAAATTTAATTTTAGATGCCGTCCAATATAAGAATTAAGTGGAACCTCAGAATCACCAAGGGGAAGAAAGTATTCAACGATTGAACCGCCTTCTTTTTGCGTTAAATTTGAACGCATTTTTTTCAGATTACCTGACAACATATAAACATCTCTTTAATTGATTTTTAAATCATATAATTTAACTACGAACTAATGGGTGGCGGCAGTTCTTGTTCAAGCCTGTTCATAAAACTAGCCCATTTATAAAATTCTTCAACTGAAACCGCTTCAGAAAATAAAGTACCTTGCCCAAGCTCACAACCAGCACTCACAAGTGCTTGTCTTTGCTCAATCGTTTCAATTCCTTCGGCTATAACCATTAATTTTAATTTATGGGCGAGAACTATAATCGCTTCGCAAAGAGCCATATTGTTGGGATTATCCAAACTGCTTGTTATAAAAGAGCGATCAATTTTTAAGAAATCAAAATCAAAATCCTTTAAATAAGAAAGTGATGAATAACCGGTTCCAAAATCATCAATGGAAAAAGTGACTCCGATCTTTTGCAAATCTCTAATTTGTCGTTTGATATCATTTGAATCTTCAACTAATAGCGATTCCGTCACTTCCAGTTCCAAATAGCTTGCATCTAAACCAGCCGAAGAAAGTGCACCAACAACGACCTTTTCTAAATTGCCTCGTATAAACTGAATAGAAGACAAATTAACAGCGACCCCGAAATCGGTTAGTCCATTGTTTTGGAATTCTTTACATTGACGGCAGGCTTCATAAAGAGCCCACTCGCCAATTTCTAAAATTAATCCTGTGCTTTCTGCGAGAGAAATAAAATCATTTGGCTGAACCAGTTCGCCATTAGGTAGTTGCCAACGAATAAGTGCTTCCGCTGAAAAAACACGACCAGTAAACAAGTCAACTTTAGGTTGATAATGAAGTACGAATTCCCGATTGGTGATTGCATACCTCAGACTGTTAACTCGATCAATATGTGCCAACATATCTTTATTCATAACTTCATTAAAAAACATAAAGCCGTTACGCCCAGCTTTTTTTGCTCGATACATCGCCATATCAGCTTTTTTTCTAAGGGAATCAAAATCCTCCCCATCTGTCGGAGATACTGAAATACCTATTGAGCATGTCGTTGTTAAAACATGTTTTTCGATATTTATAGGTTCAGCAATATTAGCCAAAATAAAATTAGATACTTTGGTTATGCTAGTTTCTTGTTGGATATCGTCCAAAATAATCAAAAATTCGTCACCGCCCAAACGACAAACTGTATCGCCCTCTCGAATGGAATTTGACAGACGTTTAGCTATTTTTTGTAATAACAGGTCACCGATTGAATGCCCAAGGGAATCATTAACGGTTTTAAAATTATCAAGATCAATAAACAAAACAGCGACTTTGGCTTGATCTCTGTGCGAATGAGAAATCGCTTGGTTAAATCGATCTAATGCGATTATTCGGTTTGGCAACCCGGTTAAATGATCATAATGAGCTTGTCGTTTGTATTCTTTTTTAGACTTATTGACCTTGTAATTTTCAATTTCTAAACTAGATAGTGCGAATCGCAAGTCTTTTGCTAAAATCCACAAAGCATAGCTAATGACCGAATATATAATCAACAAATCAAATACGATCCCCCAAGAAAATGGAACATGCGTATAATCTAAAAGCCTAATGTGGTTTGCATAGCCAACAACACAAATGGTTATCCCTATCGCCAAAGCCAATACTACAAATTGCTTTCGGTTATTAAGCATAGCAGCAAAAGTCAAAATTCCAGCATAACCAATATTGACTGGATCTCTCAGGCCATCATTTGTCACCATTAATGCTGTCAGAGTGATGTACAAAGACCATAATACTAACGCACCAGCTAAAAATATCTTTCCAGCACGAACAACGAGATAGCAGCCGATAAAAACAAAAAAAGCAATACTCAAAACTATAGAAGTCATCTCGCTCTGCTGCATCAGTAAATTATTAATAAAAGCGATAATAATTGTTAGCAATATAATGACTATTAACTGCTTAGTTCTCACTAAATTGAACTGGCTAACTATTTTAGGAGAAATATCCTGCTGGCGCATCTCACCAAGTTCTTCACTGATTAGGTTAAAGTCTGAAATTTCTTCAAATTTTAACTCCAAATGCATCTCCGAATGAAAGTCCTCGTTCAGAGAAATTCTAGAGTCCGGCGAGGAAGATGATTGGGACGCGAAAGTTTCCTGTTTAAACTTTGAGCGTTTAATAGGAACATCTAGATCGTGTTCCGAGTTTATTTCCTCTGATTTACTCATCTGTATAGGTAATACCCTTCTAATTCTGATTGGAGTAAAAAACTAGTTATTGACCCATAGATAGGTGCTGAAATAAGGTCACCATTATAGCGACCAAATAGACAATAACAAGTGAAGGTTCGAGAGAATTTTGAGATATATCTATAACCATAATTAAGTGGTTATTCAATTTTTGTTACTTTGTTTTACTAACTTACTTCAACGAACTTGCTATACTGGTTAGGCTCTCATAGAGAATTTGCTGTTATGGTTTTCCTAGAGGTTCTTCGAACATGAAAAAATATACGCATCCCCTCCAATTTTTACTCGTGATTTTTTTGCCTATTCTGCTGTTAAACAATGGATGCAGTATACAAAAACATGCTTCAACAGCAACTAAAATACCCCCTAGTTTTATTGTTCCTTATGAAGCTGGAGAAAAGTTTGGTAATCGGCCCCCAATTCCAGCCCCTGAACAAATATTCAACTTGTCCGAACAACAAGCCGACGAGTTCTCGGCTTATTTTTTAGGCCATCCTCAAAAAAATACTTCGGAAAATCTTCGTATTTTCCAATATTTAAAAGAGTACGAAAAACGCTATCAATATTCCGGCAAAACATTGACAGCCGAAGAGTCTCTACTTCAGGCGGAAGGAAACTGTTTATCCTTAGCAATATTAACCACGGCACTCGCTAAAAGCGTTGGAGTAGATACAGGTTATCAATTACTCGATTCTCAACCAGTCTATCAAAAACAAAATAATATCATTCTCAGTGCTCAACATATCAGAAGTCTGCTTTTTGTAGCAAAAAAAACAGTGCGAGAACAAATTGTTAGCGGGCGACTAGTAATCGGAAGGAATGCGCTTATTGTGGACTATTTTCCGAGTCAAAATTCACGAGTTAGGAAAAATATTTCGGAGTCAGAATTTGTCTCTATGTTTTATAAAAATAAAGCAGCCGATGCTATTGTGAAGGGTAATTATGATAGCGCTTATTGGTTGATTAGAGAATCTTTTCTCCATTATCCAACCGATGAACAAGCAATCAATATGATGGCTGTCATCCATGAGAAAAAAGGGTTAAAAAATGAATCCGAAAAACTTTACCAATTTGGAATCAAATATGCCAAAAATAAACTCGATTTATTACGCAATTATCATATCTTTCTTAAAAGCCAAAATCGTATGATCGATGCGCAACGCATAAAAGATCAGCTTGCCGCTATCAAAGTGCCTAATCCTTTTGACTGGATTAATCTCGGTAATACCGCATTTGAACAAAACAAATACCGCGAAGCGAAAAGTTATTATAAGAAGGCTGCAAAACAAGCACCTTATCTACATCAGGCACATTTTGGTATTGCAAAATCTGATTTCAAAATGGGAAATATAAGATGGGCTAAAGCCTCAATGAAGCGAGCCAAAGAAAAAGCGATTGATCAAAATGTTCAATCACTCTATCAACAAAAGCTGGATGCTTTATCAAAGTTATAAATTTTGCGAGCTTTCAAAAGATCGATTTTTTCCGCTGAAGGGATCTTTAAATTGTATTGATTTGGCCAACAATTGAAGCGGTTTAGAAAAGTCATCCGCTGCCTTTTTTGTTATCTCTGGATAAAGAGGGTCATTTAAGATCGGAATTCCAAGAGATGCCAGATGAACTCTCAACTGGTGCTTCTTTCCAGTGACGGGGCTTAGTTCGTACAAATTGTGTTCTAAACGCTCTTCAATTAGTCCAATTTTAGTTTCGGAATTACTTTCACCGAATTCTTCTTTCATCTTAAAATAGGGCTTTCCTTTTACTAACCGGCTTTTATGAACTAACGGCAATTGAATATCGGTTTTAGCAGCCAATGCATGATAAACTTTAGTTATTTTTCTATCTGCAAAAAGAGCGTGATAAGCAGCACGACAACTTACTTTTTTGGTCAATAAAACAATACCAGCAGTTTCTCTATCAATCCTATGACAAAGTTCTAATGAATCAATATTTAGTTTTTTCCTCAATCGAATCAATAACGTTTCATGAAGATAGTTTCCCGAAGGATAGACTGGTAAAAAATGTGGTTTGTCGGCGACCACAATATTATCATCCTGATAAATTATTTCTTCCTCAAAAGGGATACAAAGTTCGCTTTCCAGTTCTCTGTAAAAGAATATATGTCTTCCCGGAATATACTGGCTATCCGCATTCAAAACAGTTCCATCGGATGTAACGATTTCTTTATTGTTAAATCGGTCAATACAGTTCTTTAAACTTAAGTGAGGAAATCTGTCATGAAAAAACTCAATCATTGATCTCCATGAACCATCAGGTAACCACAAAGAGTTGGGAGAAACTCCTTTTTTAACGGGCAATGGAGGTAGGATATTTTTCACCACTTAGACAAAACAGAAGCGTTTAAAATAACCATTTCAAAGAGACTGGTTTGTCATTGCAGGTTGTCGTAGATCGCATCTTTAACTTCAATAGTTGCTGTTATAATTTTTAAGGTTTCAGAAGTTCTTCCCGAACGGCTTCCATACTTCGCTAGTTCCGTTAGGGTATCCAAACCTTCAACGACTTCACCAAAGATTGTATGTCTTCCGTCTAAATGGGGGGTTGCTTTGAAGGTGATAAAAAATTGACTTCCATCAGTACCCGCGCCTGAATTCGCCATGCTTATAATACCTTTTTTATTATGCGATAAATCTGAATCAAATTCGCCAAAGTAAGTATAACCGGGATTACCAATTCCCTCACCTAACGGATCACCACCCTGAGCCATAAAACCGGGGATCACTCGATGAAAAACTAATCCATCGTAAAAACCTAGGGTGGTTAGATAGATGGTACTCGAAACATGCATTGGTGATTCTTTTACTTTTAACTCAATCGACATATTTCCTTTATTGGTTTGAATATGCCAGAAATATGTCTGCTCAGGAGAAAAATTAAGTTTGGGCGGTTTCGGTAAACTTTGCTTCCAGCCTTCTTTTTCAGTATCAATATTTGCTTCCGAAATAAAAGCATTAATGTCTTCAATCGCTTTATCCTGTTGACTACAGCTAAAAAGAAAACTCAAAATAGTTATAAAAAACAAGCTTCTTAATTTGGTATTACACATTTATTATTTTTCCTAAATTGATTTACCCAATATTCTTCGAAATTCGACTAACGGAAATATACTTCATCAAGGTGCTCAATAATAGATCAATTCTCAAAGGTTTGGCGACATGAGCGTTCATTCCCGCATCAATCGATTTTTGCACGTCTTTCGGCATAACATTCGCAGAAACAGCGATAATTGGAACATTTGTCAATTTCATCTTATTTCTCATAAACTTAGTTGCTTGGAAACCATCCATTACCGGCATTTGGATGTCCATTAAGATTGCATCAAAACTTTCCAATTGAGCTCTCTCAACCGCTTGCTTTCCATTAACCGCGGTAACTACCTCAATTCCAGCGTTAATAAGCATTGTTTTTGCGACCATTAAATTCACTTCGTTATCATCAACAAGGAGAATTTTTTTGCCTTTCAAAGGTGAAGAATCCACATTGTTTTCTACAGAATCATTTCGACAAGTTTCATTCCATTTATGGTCAATACATTCAAAAACAACGGTAAAAATGAATTGACTGCCTTCACCAGCGGCACTTTCCATCCAAATCTCACCACCCATTAACTCACAAAGCTTTTTACAAATTGTTAATCCAAGACCAGTACCTCCATATTTCCTACTAGTGGATGAATCAGCCTGACTATAGGTCTTAAAGAGTCGCGTTTGCTGCTCTTCATTCATACCAATTCCGGTATCTGAAATGCTAATTTCTAGTTTAGTATGGCGTTGGCTCTTTGATATCAAGCAAACTCCTATCTTAATCTCGCCTTCTTCGGTGAATTTAACAGCATTGTTAGCTAAATTAAGTAGAATTTGACCAAAACGAATTGAATCACCACAAACAACTTTGGGGGTATCAGCTGAAATCTCAACAGTTACCTTAATATCTCTTCCGTCGATTAATAGTTTAACTTGATCTTCGATATTTTTAACGACATCTAAAATACTAAAGGGTCGATTCTCCAAGTCTATTTTACCAGCTTCTACTTTAGATAAATCCAATATATCGTCTATCAAAACCAGCAATGAAGATGCCGAAATACCGAGCGTTTTGTTTAATTTTTTTTGTTCATCCGTTAAGCCCGTTTCTTCTAGCAAATGAGACATTCCAACAACTGCATTCATGGGTGTTCTTATTTCATGACTCATATTAGCCAAAAAGTCATCCTTAGCCTGATTGGCTGCCTCTGCTTTTTCTTTTGCTTTTTCTAAATTTTCCTCGACTTTCTTTCGCTCTAAAATTTCATACTGCATTCGCCGATTTGATCTTACGATAAATAAAAAAATGGATATTAATAGAGTGAATATTGGCACCCCCCAATAGAGCAATGATTTCAAGTCAACACCCACACTCACTGGTACAGGAAGCCAATCGTTGGCAATTTTTGATTTTTGCTCTGCTGTAATCGTGGCAAGTGCTTTATTTAAAATTGTAACTAACGGCTCTAACCCTTTGCGAACTCCTATTGTTAACTCTAAACTATAAGGAGTAAATGCAGCTACAATGACATTTTTAAAATCTGCCTTGGTTGTGTAGTGATTAATAGAAACAAGTGCGTCAATAAAGGCATCAGCCTTACCGCTATCAACCATAGCAATACCTTCTTTTATCGAATTCACATAAACAACCTTGATTGCTGGGTGGTTTTTCTTAAGATATTCTTCAAAAACATAACCTTTGATAACACCCACTCTTTTTCCAAACAAATCATCCATTCCTTGAACAAACAGTGCATTTTTACGAGTAATGATCACTGAGGGCAAGGATATATACGGGTCTGAAAAGAGCATTTCTTTCTCTCTTTCTTCTGTTCTAACAATTGCAGAGAGCAGATCTAGATTACCTTCTTTAACCCCCGAAAAGGCTTGTGTCCAATTTAAATCGTATTCTGGATTCAATTCTAGTCCCAATTTTTCGGTAACTAGTTGGATATAATCTGAGCTGACACCTGAAAATTTGCCTTTAGAATTAATAAATTCAAACGGAAACCAACTTTGGTCAATACCAAGCGAAAAGCTACCGTTTGCTTTTAACCAATTCTTTTCAATAGTGGTTAATGCGCTTAACATTTCTCGGTTACTAAAAAAAGGTTCGATATCTGGCAACCATTTTCTTTCTAGTGCATTAATCGCATCAACTGGAATTCGCTCTATTCCCAAGTTAATTTGAGATAAAATATTTCGATTTCCTCGTGGAATAAAAGCGTGAACCTTATTACTTAATAATTTTTCTTCACTTAAGCGAAAAACACCACGCAATCCCATTTTAGCAATTTGAGAATTCATATAGGGCACTTCGCTCACTATCGCCTCAAATTCATTATTTAGAAACTGAGTTAGCGCAGATTCAGCATCATCAAACAGAACCAAATTAAGATAGGGATAATTTTTTTCCAAATAGGTATGCTGGTAGGTATCAACTTGAACCGCCACTCTTTTGCGGCTTAGTTCGCCAAGTTTGGGCATCTTTTCGCTGCCATCTCGAAAAAAGACCCCAGTATCCACGCGGTGAATAGCGGTCGAAAAATCCCCCCAACTGGCGCGTTCATCATTAGAAAACAAACCCACGTGAAGATCCGCTTTGTTTGCTCTCAGCAAAGACATACTATTGGTCATTGTTTCAGGTAGGAGTTGGATAGGCACATTATTGACTTCCGACCATAGTTGCCAAAATTCAACATAAAGCCCAGTTGGCGTATCGTCTGGAAGCAATAAACTAAAGGGGGCATTATCTTTTACAAAAGTAATACGTAACGGGTCGCTAGGCTCTTCACCAATAGATTCAACGGTAGTATTTTTTTCAGCAAAAACCTCCTCAGCATTTAAGCAAAGAAATAGTAATGGTATGAGAATAAAAAACTTACCGAACTTCATCTAATAGGCCAATAACGATAGAATTTGCAATATTTTGACAACTCAAACAAGTGTAGTCCAAAATACGCTATTTCGCATTGGCGAGAATCACTATTAGAGCTATTTATTTAGAGATAATTCAATCCCTAACACTAATACGTCTTCTTCCCTGCAATCCGCCACAATGGATTAGCAAGATCTTAGCATTAGCTTCAAAATATTCCATTTTAATTAAATCCATCATAGCGAAAAAAGATTTTCCACTATAGACAGGTTCTAGAGGAATATTGTGTTTTAACGAAAAATCATTAACAAAACTAGTTAGTTGTTCATTCTTTTTTGCAAAACCGGAAAATTCGTATCCATCAATAATTGACCAATCTGTTTCTGTTTTGCCGATTAAATTAACCACATTTTCTCTCTGCTCTTCCACGTTATTAAGTACGGAAACACCGATAATTTTGGATTTAGACTGATAGATTTTAGCGCCCTGTATCAGCCCGGCTATGCTTGTTCCGGTTGCGCTCGCCATACAGATATAATCATATAGCTGGTCTAACTCCATAAAAATTTCTGATAAACCCAAAATGGCTTTATCTGCCACCCCACCCTCTGTTATCCAAAAGGTATCACCATCTATTTCGGGAGATTCATTTCTTAACTGCCTAAATTTTTCACGATCGGTAAACCTAACTCTAGCTCCCCATTTTAAACAATCCTTTAGGGTGGGCGTTAATGGTTGGTTTTCATAAGCTCTAACATATAACTCGCAAGACCAACCCAATTGTGAGCAAATATAAGCCAACACATGCAAAAAATTAGAATAGGCACCCCCCATACTTGCAACACTGCGGTATCCTTGGCTTTCAATAGATAACAATAAATATTTCAGCTTTCGCCATTTGTTTCCTGAAATTATTGGATGAATTAAATCATCTCTTTTTATATCTAGCCGAATACCTTGTGCAGAAAAGCCTTTTTCTTCAACCAGCTGGATGGGTGAGTTTTGAAGAAGGGAAAATAAATGAGAGACCTTGGACATTTTCATCTTTTGCTGGGTTCTCTATTGATTGACAAAAAACTAAGGACACAAAAAAACCGACAAATTGTCGGCTCTCATCGGTTGCTTGTGCAGAAACAAATTAAGCTCTAGCTGACGTACCCGTACTTTGTGAAGTCAAAAACCAAGAGCTGTCTTTTCTCCTTCGATCGTTACTCAAACGTCTGTCTAAACCGAAATTGGTTAACAACCTTTCAACCCGCTCGTGACCCTGCTCTCTACGGCGCTCAATCCGGCGCTCAGGACCAACGTATGCTTGCTCTCCGTCAATTACTTTAAAATTATTGTCTTTAGTCACGTTATTTTCCTAATAAATAATAGTAGCTATTTATCAGCCACTTTAATATCCCAATCACGTACAATTCTAGCCTTAAATTGAAAAAATTAAAAGAAAAACCAGACAATTGGTAGGTATTTGTTGATATGTATCTCAAAACAAAAAATTATTACTTGTGAATAAATATCGATTTTGTTAACAACTTTCAATTTTCAACTAATATCCGATTCGAAAAACTACCAAATATTAACTAAATATCAACAAGTTAAACACCAACATTAAATTTTCAAGCGCATAAACATAGTTTTAAACCTAATTGATAACGCAAATTTCTAACCCTTATTAACCAAAATTCTTTTATTCTCTCTCCTGTTAAGTTAATCTGCATGTAATTTAAATTTATAGCTTAAAAAGACCTTTTCGATGAAATCATTTTTGGCAATCTTAGTTACTTTTCTATCCTTCTCATCCAATGCAACAAGTAATCGTTGGGAAGGGCTTGTTTTCCCATCATTTAGCTTGGCTGATCAACATGGAAAAGTTAGAAACAACGATGATTTTAAAAACAAATGGTTAATCGTTTATTTTTATCCTAAAGATAGAACTCCAGGCTGCACCATAGAAGCTCAAAAATTTGTTGATGATTATACTCAGTTTCAAGAACTGAATACTGAAATTGTTGGTGTCAGCTATGATAGCGTCCAGTCACATAAAGACTTTGCTGATACCTATGAAATGAAGTTCACCTTACTTGCTGACGTCGAGAAGAAACTATCAAAGGCGATGGATGTTGACCGCTTTTTACCTTGGCCTCATCCAAGTCGTCAGACTTTTTTGATTGATCCCAAAGGAGTCATTGTGAAACATTATGAAGATGTTGATCCTAAAACTCATTCAAAGGAGTTGTTGGTTGACATAAAGAGCCTTATTAAGGCTCAATAAATTTAATTATTTATCTGTATTCTTTCCCTTTTCCATAGGATTCTCTGGATTCACTGTCCATTCTTGAAGTGACCCCATATACACCGCAACATCTGTGTAACCTAATCGATGCATTGTAAATGCTAAAGAAGAACCGGCTATCCCTCCTCCACAATAGGTTATAACACGCTTAAGGAGAAAAATTGTTTTAATTTGGAGATAGTTAGCGTAAGTTTCTTCCTGTTGAATAACATTGGTAGAACTATCGAATTTATTGTTAATTTATACAATAGACTTGAGACAAGGCTTTACATAATGAATGTAATTAGTATTTCTAAAAGCAGATTCTATAAGTTCTAGGGATATTTAACTTCTGCTTCGCAGCGTTTCACTTGTCTGCGAGCTACTTTTTTCAAGAGCTAATAAAGTAGCCAAAAAAGCCCTGACGTTCGCACTGGGCAGCGCGATTTGTTAGAAAATCTGACTTATATTCTTTCATTTGCGTTTACCTTCCTTAGCTTGTATCAGTATCGTAACTGATTTGATCTGTCTTTAGGGTTTGCCCAGTGGCTTCTAGCGGGATTGTGAAATTCATGGCACATTGGATAAGCGAAAAAACTTGTTTGAGCGCAGCGAGTCTTTTTTCGCCCAATGAGCCACGTACTCTATACCAGAAAATTGAAGTTATTGAAGGTGCTAATAACAAAGTCTATCTAGCTAGATTCAACGAAAAGTACTTTTGATTACTTTTTGTACTTTTAAAAAGTAATTTATATCCAAGGAAGGATGGTATGCTGTTTTTGCAGGAGCAAAAAACAGTCGCAGGCAAGTGAAACGCTGCGAAATGTTTTATAAAAACATGTACATTAAATCAGTTAGCTATCAATAGCTCAATTTCCTAATCATTAGTTGGTTTCGCTCTCATTGCCTTAGTATAACTACGCTTAGTTTTACCATCCATTCGACGCTGCTTAGCACCATAACTTGGTTTAGTAGCCCTACGAATTTTATCTACTTTTCCTGCCTGCTTAATAATCTCTACAAGCCTTTCAATAGCGTCAGATCGGTTTTGTTCTTGGGTTCGATATTTTTGAGCTTTAATAATTAAAATACCATCTTTAGTAATCCTAGAATCTCGACTATCTAACAGCTTTTGTTTATAAAAATCCGGCAAAGTTGAGGCTGAAATGTTGAATCTTAAATGAATAGCCGATGAAACTTTATTCACGTTTTGGCCGCCAGCGCCCTTTGCACGCATAGCGGTTAGCTCAACTTCTGATTCGTCAATGTGAATTCGGTTATTGATTTCAATCATTTACTTTTTCAACATCTTCTTTGAAAGGCTTTTCGCAGTTATATTATACCCATAAAATTCTCATTGAGATGAAAGTTAGGTGTAAGCATTTTACTTAAACCCTGACTAACGCTCCACTATTAGAAAATCAAACTACGACTATACTCGGTCTCGATATGACTTTTGTGTTACAGAAAGTATCTCAAAGATCAACATTTTTTGATGCAAGTAGCATATTCATAACTAAATAGTGACACCGTCTACAATATAAAAATAGTTTATTTTTATAAACTAAACTATAACTACAATTAACAGTTAAAAATTAACCTAATTTCAGACAATCATGATAGACAGGAGTTATCTAAATGAATTCATCGGCTAGTTTTAAGGCATTGTTTACCTTTCCTTTTTTATTCCTCGCATTGCTGGCTCTCAAAGCTAGTGCGAGCGTCGGTTCAACTCATTTAGATAATAGTAGTCTTAATGCTCCGCTAGAAATCATACTAATTGATGAAGGCGTTGAAGATCATGAGATCCTTACCCAAGGTTTATCAACCAACACCAAAGTTATTCATATCTCATCGAATGAGGACCCGATTAAAAAGCTGCTTCAGCTAAAGAACACCTATAACAATGTCTCTGCCTTGCATGTGGTCAGCCACGGAAGCATAGGAAGCATAAAACTGGGTAATACTCAGCTAGATAGCAAAGGGCTTAAAGCTCATGCTAATGATCTTAAAGCGATTGGTGAGATGTTTACCTCCGATGGCGACATTATGCTTTACGGCTGTGATGTGGCGGGCAATAGAGAAGGTGAGAATTTTGTTTCAAAACTTGCGCAGTTAACCAAGGCTAATGTAGCTGCCTCCATTGATAAAACTGGGTCTAGCGAATTAGGTGGAGATTGGCAGCTCGAATACGTGGTCGGAAATGTGAGTTCAGATGTCGTTCAATCCGATCTATACAAATATGTTTTGCCTACTTTTGATTTTGAACCTGCTACTTCGAGCACATCGCCAAGTGGCTCCGATACTTTGACCACAACAGAAAACTCAACGGGAGTATCGCTGACGTTTACACATAATGGTCCATCATCAGCTACATTTACTTTTACGGATGCAGGTGGCGCGTTTCCACCATTGGTAGATCATATTGGTGGTGGTCCTGGTAACTCAGTATCTGAAGTGACGTTAACATTCAGTACGCCCATTAATATCTCTCAGCTTGTGTTGTCAACAGTTGGCGGCAGTGTCGACCTTATTTTTACTCCATCGGGTACTGGCGGCCCCTATACTGCTTACCAGCCAGGCATAGCTACACTGGATTCCGGTGTGGACTATTCTCCCCCAGGTGGCTGGAATGCGGTAACCGCGATAGTTGTTACAAGAGCGGGTGGTGCAGCATGGGCTGGCGGGATAATAGTTGATAATATTGATTTTACCTTGGCTAATTCCGCACCGACCATCGGCGGTGCCAGTGCCAGCCAAGCGGTCAATGACACCGCAACGGTCGCCTTATTTTCGGCACTAACCATTGCCGATGCGGATGGTGATAATGTCTCCACCACCGTGACCTTAGATACTAATGCCAAAGGGGTTTTCACCCCCGCCTCATTAACGGCTTCGGGTTTCACCGGCACCGGACCTTACAGCTTGGCATCAACAACACCCGCCAATGCGCAAACGGCCATTCGTCAGCTGATCTTTGATCCGGCGG
>Ga0316204_10004986_pt1 | contig 22771 bp, 20 predicted proteins | sample 6monrhotite_MG_2_FD_205661 | JGI IMG/M metagenome (GOLD analysis project Ga0316204, IMG submission 205661) | Microbial mat bacterial communities from mineral coupon in-situ incubated in ocean water Damariscotta River, Maine, United States -... | ecosystem: Environmental > Aquatic > Marine >... | reverse complement strand
AGATTATCACCGCCGAGAAGGTAATATTCATAAACACCCTCAGGATTGCCCCGAGCCGCTGTCCCCGGCAATTTGTTCTTCATTCCCGAAATTTGGCCCAATGGATCATGGGTTCCGACCCAATCCATTGCCGAGAAGACTCCCGTAAAGACCCAAAACATAACAATCGCCAGCCCGATCATCCCGACCGTGCTGTCAAACAGTTTGCCATAGAGGCCTAGTTTTCGTTTCATAAGGATCGACACTGTGAACATCACAATAAGCGCGATCCAAGTTGGCATCAAATCACCCAGAATACGGATGATGATTTCGCCCCAGCTTAGCGGTTCCATCACATCCACTCCTAATTAACTTTGATACGTGGGTTTAGGTAGACATAACCGATATCTGAAATCAGCTGAGTCACGAGAACCACGATTACAGAAACGACCGAAACGCCCAGAAGCAATTCAACGTCATTGTTTCCAGCGGCTTGCACCAATACCCATCCAAAACCTTTGTAATTGAATAGCGTTTCAACAATGACCACACCGTTTAGAAGCCACGGAACCTGCAGCATGATCACCGTAAACGGGGCGATCAAAGCGTTGCGAAGCGCGTGTTTCATAACAATGTTTGGAAAACTCACACCCTTAAGGCGTGCTGTGCGAATGTATTGGGCCGTCATGACTTCGGCCATCGAGGCCCTCGTCATACGGGCGATATATCCCATGCCGTAAAACGCAATCGTCAAAACGGGCAGGGTTAAGTTTTCGAAAGTCGCATTATCCATGGCTGAGGTCGCCGAGCCTTTGAACCACTTCAGGCCAACGGCTGATGACGCAAAAATCGCGATAAAGATAACGCCTGATACATATTCCGGGGTTGCCGTAGTCGCGATCGAGAACGTGGACAGCGATCTATCCATCCTCGAACCCTCGCGCATGCCCGCCATCACGCCAACGGTCAGCGCCGTCGGGATCATAACCAGCATAACCCAAAACATAAGCTTTCCGGTCAATCCTAATCGGACTTTGATGATATCAAGTGCAGGCTCTTTGAAGACAGTGGACTGTCCCCAATCGCCTTGAACGACGCCGCAGAACCGGGCCGCATTGTCTGGCCCCACGGATTCAGCGAAGCAACGCCCGCGGATATTACCATCCGAACCTTCAATAACATATCCAGGCATTACGCCTAGCCACTCGCCGTATTTCACCAAGTTTGGTTGTAAATATCCGCGATTGCCAAGCCAGGTTTCAACCTGTTCGTCTGACATGCGGAAGTTACCTTGGGTTTTGGCAAGTTTCTCGAGATTGGGATAAAGGTTCGTCAGAAAGAAAACGATGAAGGTCAGGCAAAGAGCCGTCAACAACATCACTCCAACTCGTCGGAGAATGAAAAGTCCCATATTGACCCCTGTTGGTCTGGTTGATCCCCGGTATTTTTGAAGTCCGGGTTTTAAGAAGGAACGGGCCGCCAAAAGCGGCGGCCCACCTTATTGTCAAAAGCAGACGGGTGCTTATGCAGCCCAAGCCCACTTATAGATTTGAGGAAGATATGCGATGTGCATGTCAACGCCGACCAAACCGTCTACAGCATGACGGTTGATTGTGCGGAAGTAAGGCTGGATTGTTACGCCTTCGTTGATGATCATCTGCTGACATTTGCCAGCGATTACACGACGAGCATCCGCATCTGCCAACGAGTTAGCTTCTGCAAGCAACGCGTCAAATTCGGCGTTTGCCCAACCAAATTCGTTCCAAGCCTCACCAGAGCGATATGCCAGACCCCAAACTTGGGTCTCAAGGGGACGGTGGTTCCAGTTGGTTGACGAATAAGGGTAGTTTACCCAATCGTTCCAGAATGTCGAACCAGGCATAACTGTCCGCTTCACTTTGATGCCAGCGTCGCGCAGCTGGGCTGCCACGGCGTCGGTTGTGTTTTTGCGCCAGTCGTCATCGATCGAGATGATTTCATGCTCAAAATCAGCCATTCCAGCTTCAGCCATAAGCGCGGCTGCGCCAGCTGGATCATGTGGAATACGTGTTACCGACGGATCATATGCTGGGTGCATTGGACCTGCATGACAGTTGTCAGCAGCAATACCGTAACCCGAAACGCCAAGCTCAAGACAAACGTTGTTGTCGACTGCCATTGCCAGTGCCCGACGAACGCGTGCGTCGTCATAAGGCGCGTGGTTTTGGTTTGTACGAACAACGATCGTCGCGCCAGAAGCAACCTGCGTTCTGTTTAGGCCAAGCCCATCAAGCACTTCGATGAATTCGCCAACAGATTCCCAGTTCATGTCGATTTCTTCAGAATCGTAAGCCGCAACCATGGCAGCCGGATCCGTTCCGTAGTCAACAAATTCGATACGATCCAGGAAACCGCCTTTGCCAGCGGAATACCCCCACCAGTCATGGCCTTCGTTGCGAACGAGGGTGGATTTAACACCAACTTCGTGCGTCTCAGGCAACATGTAGCCCGTGCCAACTGGGTTCGACAGCATTGTGTCAGCCGAATGTGAGCTGTGAACGATCGCAGCAGGATAGTCAGCCATGCCAGGAATGATCGTGATGTCAGATGTATTCAGGTTGAGCTGAACTGTGTGGCTGTCGACGACAACAATCGCGCCATCGCGTGCCATGTTTGTGTCAGCGTCGATCAATGACGCCATACGGCCAGCCATTGAGTTGCCTTCAACGTCTTTTTCACACCACATCGCGATGTTGCGTGCCACATCGTTCGCGTCGAAATCGTCGCCGTTGTTCCACTTAACGCCTTCACGAACCTTCAGTGTGTACTGCGTCGCGTTGTCGTTTGCGTCCCAAGATGTAAGAAGCATTGGTTCAAATGAACCGTCCGAGTTGTACTCGACCAGATACTCAAGCCAACCTGCAGAAACGGTGGCGATCTGTGTCCAGTCATACGTGCGCGGATCTTTCATCGCACGAACTTCCATCTCCATGCGGACTGTTCCGCCCATTTTCGCATGACCGCCGGCGACAGCAGGCGCCGCTCCGATTAGGCCGTATGCGATTGGTGTTGCAACACCAAGTGCGGTTGCGCGCGTCATGAATTCGCGACGGCTTAGTTGGCCCGTCTTGAATTCTTTAGCGTACATCATCGCTGCTGGGTGAATGTTATTGTTGGGTGCATTATGCGTCATCGTTTACTCCCTGTGACACGTTATAATTATTGGGCGGAGGCTGAATTATCACCGCATGGTCGCTCTTGGCTTAACGGATTTCTCGTACAGTCGTGCGTCAACCTCCCCAGAGTTTCAATACGGCACCATAAATCTGGAACCGTCAATCGCTGCTTTCGTCATTTTAGAATGCAAATGCGACATCGGATTACAGCAAAAACGACATAGGGTTCTATTGCAAGTAAAGAATTCTTTATTATTAGTGTTGCAAATGACGAACCGAGGCGAAGTTGCCCTGCAATAACCTACAAAAGAATCGTCTATTGGTGTGTGCTTGGATCAAAGCCTTGCCAGTCGGACATCCGAGATCTGAACCACGTGCGTTGTCGCTTGGCGTACTGTCGTGTCGCAATCGTTGAACGCTCTTTAGCCTCGGCCAACGACAGCGTGCCTTGAAGATAGGCGATAAGCTCAGGCGCCCCAATGGCTTTGGACGACAACAGCGACGGATCCCAATGCGGCAGAATAGACCTAGCTTCGTCCAAGGCGCCGGTCTCAAGCATCAGATCAAACCGCCGTGCAATGCGATCATTCAGCCAGTCTTTCGGCGCATCCATCACAATCGGCGTCGTCGAGTTGAGGGCCAGAAGCGGGGCAGGGGTCTCGTCTTGCCAAGTCGCGATTTGCTTTCCGGTCGCGCGCCAGACTTCCCAAGCACGCTGAACTCTCATAGGGTTTTGGGTATCGATGCGGGATATGGTGTTGGTGTCCAAATCGGGCAGCATCGCTGCGTGGCCTTGCGTCAGCCGCAGGTCATCTGCGGCCTGACGAATGTCCGACGGGATCGGTGGAATTTGCGCCAATCCTTGTGTCAAAGCCGTAAAATAGAGACCCGTCCCCCCAACAATAATAGGACGAAGCCCGCTATTCAGCAGAGGTTCTACATCGCGAAGCCAATGACCCACGGAATAGGTTTGGTCCAGTGAAACATGACCATAGAGTTTGTGCGGGAACTCGAATTCATCCGCCACACTCGGCCGCGCCGTTAGAACCCGCCATTCATCGAAAACCTGAATCGCATCACCGTTTATAATTTGCCCCCCAAAACGGGATACAATCTCAATCGCAAGCGCAGATTTACCACTGGCCGTTGGGCCGGCAATAAGAACAGGGCCATCCCCAATTTCAGGCAGAATAAACGGCACTTGGTTTCCACTCATTAGAAGTTTTGCCTATCAAGCGTTCGATTATCTTTGTGTCAATGCCTCAACTTGCGTGAACACGCATTGAAACCTTGTGCGTTTTCCGACATTTTGCACCCAACACGTTTGAAATCATTATTAACATCCGGAGCTATTTCCAATGACAACGTCCACGTCTCAGGAACGACCCGCCTTTAAACGCGTCATGCTAAAAATTTCCGGCGAGGCCCTGATGGGGGACCAAGGCTACGGTCTTCATCCACCCACAGTCGAAAGAATCGCCCAAGAGGTTAAGTCCGTCCACGATCTCGGTGTTGAGATTTGCATGGTCATCGGCGGCGGAAACGTCTTTCGCGGACTACAAGGATCAGCCCAAGGCATGGAGCGCACAACCGCAGACTATATGGGCATGCTTGCGACGGTCATGAACGCCTTGGCGATGCAGTCTGCACTTGAAGGACACGGCGTATACACCCGCGTCATTAGCGCTATTCCGATGGACCAAGTCTGCGAACCCTACATTCGACGTCGCGCTGTGCGCCACCTTGAAAAGAAGCGCGTTTGCATCTTTGCGGCTGGAACCGGCAACCCGTATTTCACGACCGATACAGCCGCAACTTTGCGCGCCAACGAAATGTCGTGTGAAGCAATCTTCAAAGGCACCAAGGTCGACGGCGTGTACGACAAAGACCCTGAGAAATTCGACGATGCAAAACGCTACGACACTGTGACCTACGACGAAGTTTTGGCCAAGCATCTTGGTGTTATGGACGCGAGCGCTATCGCGCTGGCCCGTGACAACAACAAGCCGATCATTGTGTTTTCCCTTGATGAACCCGGTGGGTTCAAAGGAATTCTCGCTGGCGAAGGCACCTATACAACCGTTGTTGGCTAATTGTAGACTAACTGCATTTGGCGCAAAGCCGATCCACTATATATGAGAGCTGAAAATGTCCGAAGAAGACTTTGAAATCGACACTGACGATCTGCGCCGCCGTATGGATGGCGCTATGTCGTCACTAAAAACTGAATTTGCCTCGTTGCGCACCGGTCGCGGGTCGGCGTCTATGCTTGAGCCGATTACTGTAGAAGCTTACGGACAACGCACCCCCATTAACCAAGTGGGAACGGTTAATGTGCCAGAACCACGTATGGTTACAATCAACGTGTGGGATAAATCTATGGTTGGCGCAGTCGAAAAAGCCATCCGTGACAGCGGGTTAGGCATCAATCCTCAGCTTAACGGTACGATTATTATGCTTCCGATTCCCGAGTTGAACGAAGAACGCCGGCGCGAGCTTACACGCGTGGCCGCGCAATACGCCGAAAGCGCGCGAATTTCAGTTCGCAACGTTCGTCGCGATGGCATGGACCAAGTCAAGAAAGCTAAATCTGCTGGCATGTCTGAGGACGATCAAAAATTCTGGGAAGTCGAAGTTCAAGATTTGACCAATGAATTCATCGGCAAAGTCGACAAAGGGCTTGAAAGCAAACAAGCCGAGATCATGCAGGTCTGATCCACACTTGAAGGAGCCAGAATGGCCAAGGCAAACCCTGAGCAGTCAGGCCCAAAACACGTAGCAATCATCATGGACGGAAACGGCCGGTGGGCGCAGATGCGTGGACGACCTCGGCTGTTTGGCCATCATGCCGGCGCCAAACGGGTTCGCGAAATTGTTGAGGCCTGTCCAGCCGCGGGCGTGAAATTCCTGACCATTTTTGCTTTCTCGACCGAAAACTGGAAGCGCACCCAAAGCGAAGTCTCCGGCCTAATGAGCCTGTTTCAACGCTACATTACTGGCGAAGCTAAGGCTTTGAAAGAAAATGGAATTCGGGTTCGCTTTATTGGTGATCGGATGCGTCTTGCGCCAAAACTTGTTGAGTTGATGGACGATCTGGAGTTGATGACGGCGGACAATGATCGCGTTCATCTGACCGTGGCTATCAACTACGGCGGCAGGGATGAAGTTGCGCGCGCGACACGACGTTTGGCACAAGATGTCGCTGACGGTAAGCTGCATCCAAGCCTTGTTGATGAAGAAACCCTACCTAAATACTTGGACACACATGTTCTTCCTGATCCCGACCTCGTGATCCGCACAAGTGGCGAAGCTCGAATTTCTAACTTCTTGCTTTGGCAATCGGCCTATTCGGAATACGAATTCCTCGATACCCTGTGGCCTGATTTTTCGGCTGAGGAATTTCACAAAGTGGTCAGCCGATACGGCAAACGCGTGCGTCGTTTTGGGGGCGTTGGGGCATGAGCACTGCAAACTGGTCAGATTTGGGCCCGCGAATAGTCTCAGGATTAGTGTTGGCAGGCATCGGTCTTGTTTCGGTGATGTTTGGTGGGATCGTTTTTTCTCTATTCGTGGCCATTTGTTGTGGCCTGATGATCTGGGAGCTTGGAAGATTAAGCAGCCGTTACGGTATCTTATCCTATCCGCTTGCTGCCCTGTCGATGTTTGGGATCTTTTTCAGTTATGGCAAAGGCTGGCTGTTCTTCATCCTGCTAATTGGCGTTTTGCCTGCTGTCACGGCCCTTGTTGCGACCAAGGAACGGTGGCGCGTATTTGGCTTTGCCGCGATGATTGGAACCACTGGATTGGTGCTGCAAACATTGCGCATTGAACTTGGTCTAGCATGGCTGTTGTGGCTCGTTCTCGTTGTGATCGCGACCGACATTGCTGGATATTTTGCGGGTCGCTTGATTGGGGGGCCAAAGTTTTGGCCCTCGCTTAGCCCTAAGAAAACATGGTCGGGAACGGTTGCTGGCTGGATTGCCTCCGGCGTCGTCGGTTTTCTATTCGGTGCGGCCTTTGCAGGGCCATTCGTTCTGTTTAGCATCGCCGTGTCGGTGGCCTCTCAGATGGGTGATGTCGCGGAAAGCGCTTTGAAACGCCGCTTTGAAGTGAAGGACAGTTCAAACCTGATCCCAGGACATGGCGGTTTTCTCGATCGTTTTGATGGGATGATAGCCGCCGCTTTGGTAATCGGGATTGTCAGCCTCGTGTTGCCTGATGGATTGATGATCTTCAGACTAGGCGAAGAATGACTCGTAGCATTTCGATTTTTGGGGCGACCGGTTCTATCGGTCAGAACACGATTGACCTGATCAAACGTGACCAGACTGCCTATGACGTCGTCGCATTGACCGGCGGGCGCAATATTGAGCAACTTGCAAAAGATGCGATCACTTTAAAGGCCGATGTCGCCGTCACATCTGAAGAAAGCTTACGAGGTGCGTTACATGCCGCCCTTGCAGGATCGGGCGTGCGCGTAGCTGCTGGCCGAAAAGCTTTACTGGAAGCGGCAGATATCCCCGTCGATTGGACAATGTCCGCGATCGTCGGCGCCGCAGGTTTAGAGCCGGGGCTACGCGCGTTAAAACATGGCAACACACTTGCTTTGGCCAACAAGGAATCCCTAGTTACTGCCGGTGATCTTTTGCTTGGTGAAGCTAAAAGGCATTGCGCTACAATTCTGCCCGTGGACAGCGAACATTCGGCCATTTTCCAAGCCCTAATCGGCGAACAAATCGAGACGGTTGAGCGCATCATCATCACAGCCTCAGGCGGTGCATTCCGCGATTGGCCGCTTGAGCGGATCGCCAACGCAACGCCTGAACAAGCCGCGACGCATCCCAATTGGGATATGGGCCAACGCATTACAATCGACAGCGCATCGATGTTCAATAAAGCGCTGGAAGTCATTGAAACTAAGGAGTTTTTCGGGGTATCCCCTTCACAAATTGAGGTTCTGGTTCACCCTCAGTCACTTGTGCATGCGCTGGTAGGGTTTACCGACGGCGCTTTGATGGCACACGTTGGCCCCTCCGATATGCGGCACGCAATTGGTTTCGCGCTTCATTGGCCAGAAAGACGTCATCTTCCCGTTGATCGGCTAGACCTTGCCGCAATCGGTCAGCTTGAATTTCGATCGCCCGACCATGCCCGCTATCCTGCGCTAAAACTTGCGCAATTCGTGATGGAGCTAGGCGGTCTGGCTGGTGCTGCGTTCAATGCGGCAAAAGAGCAAGCGCTTGATGCCTTTATTGCGCGTAAGATCGGTTTTTTGGGCATGGCCACGCTGGTTGAAGACGTTTTGAACCAAATGGTGTCTAAAGACAGCCTTAATAATGACGTGATGACGCTTGATAGCGTGGCTAACGCCGATAAAACGGCACGCGTATACGGACAGGAATTGATCGCTCATGGGCGATACATCGATACTTAAACTGAGGTGAGCATGGACCTACTGGCGCTAATCCCGCAATTCGGCAATTTGGCCTTCACAATTGCGGCCTTCGTTATCGCGCTTTTGACCGTCATTTTTGTGCATGAATTTGGCCACTACATCATTGGTCGCTTTTCGGGCATCAAAGCTGATGTGTTTAGCTTGGGGTTTGGTCCTGTGCTTTGGTCAAAGCATGATCAACACGGCACTAAGTGGCAAGTGGCTGCGTTTCCGTTCGGTGGGTATGTCAAATTCAAGGGCGATTCCAACGCGGCGAGTGCGAAAGACGAAGACGCCTTCGTGGAGTTATCACCGGCTGAGTTGCGTGAAACAATGCACGGCGCCCCCCTTTGGGCGCGCGCCGCCACGGTTGCGGCTGGCCCCGTGTTCAACTTCATCCTCGCGATCGCCGTGTTCATCGGCCTAACGATCTACGCCGGTGATGTTAAAGAACCGCTAACCGTTGACGAGTTTTTCCCACTTCCCGGCGGCACCTATGAGTTGTCGGTTGGGGATCAGATCCTCGAAATTGCCGGAAACAAAATTTCTGACCTGTCGGCGATGCAGAATCTTGATGACCGGCTGCCTGTTCAAACGATATTGCCATATGTCGTTGTACGAAACGGCCAAACGGTAGAAATTGACGGCCCGTACACTTATCCACCGATGGTGAATTTCCTGGTGCCACGCGGCGCGGCTTATGAAGCTGGGCTTGAAGTTGGTGATGTCATCGTCTCGGTGGATGGTGATGATATAATTGCGTTTTCACAACTGAAACATGCCGTCGAAACATCTGAGGGCAAGGAACTTGCGTTGACGGTTTGGCGCAATGGCGCGCTTATTGATGTCAGCATGACGCCGCACCGATCGGACGAACCACAAGACGATGGCGGATTTCAGACCTTCTGGCGCATTGGCGTTGCGCTTGATTTCATGTTCGAGCCTGAGCGGGAATTTGTAGGGGTTTGGAAGGCAACGAAATTCGGCGCGAACCAAGTCTCAACCATTATTGTCGACACTTTGTCTGGCCTTTACCACGTTATCACGGGGTCGATTTCGACCTGTTATCTGACTGGTCCCGTTGGAATTGCCGAAACCTCGGGCGCGATGGCAAGCCAAGGCTTGGATCAGTTCGTCTACTTCATTGCGTTTCTGTCCACAGCGATCGGATTGATGAACTTGCTGCCGATTCCGGTGTTGGACGGCGGGCATCTGGTTTTTCACATTTACGAGGCCGCCGTTGGGCGACCCCCAAATGAAACGGTGTTTCGGATATTGATGACCACCGGCTTGATGATCATCCTTGCCTTCATGGTCTTCGCATTGGGCAACGACGTCGCTTGTTCTGTCTAGGGTTTGTCCACAAAAGCGTCTGAACGCCGTCATTATTTCGCCCGATTTGCCCACTAGTCTAAGAGCATCAACTTAACAAAGAGGTGCGCTATGTCGGCCGTCATTTCAGGAACACGTGCTGTAACGATCTTGGTCGGTCTGAATTGGGATCGCATCCTATTTGTGGGGGCAATCGCGCTAGCGCTATTCGCCGCGGCATCGATCATATCGTTTCAAACCGTGTCCCCAACATTCATCTAAGTGAAATAAGACAACATTTTCCCGCCGATTGGGTGTGATCGTTTTGACATGACCGGGTAATCCCGTTACCAAACTTGGGACTGGGGTGTCTTACAAGGTTGTCTTTAATGCGCAAATCTGCTGCCGTGCGGGCTGTTGCCCATGCCGAAAGGCGTGACCGTTTCTCGATGCGGGCGTTGGCTCTTTCTACGTTTTTCTTTTTGATATTGGCTCTTATGGCCAGTTCGGCGATTGCTCAGAGCTTTCGGTTCAATTCGATCACCATTGATGGAAACAAACGGATCGAGTTTGGGACGATTCTTGCGCGGGGTGGATTGGCTGAGAATCAGACCTATTCCGCAGCAGAACTTAACGATGCCTATCAGGCGTTGATTGCGTCTGGCTTGTTTGAAAGCGTTGAAATCTCACCCGTGGGATCGCGCCTCGACATTACAGTTGTTGAGCGACCAACGATCAATCGGATAACTTTTGAAGGCAATTCGCGCCTGAAGACGAATGAACTTAGTGTTCTGCTTTCGTCGGAACAGGGCCGTGTATTCAATCCTTTGACCGTTGAGCGAGACGCGACAGCCATCACGAAAGCCTACAGTGAAAAAGGACGGATTGGCGCAACGATTTCTCCGAAGATCATTCGTCGGTCTGACAACCGAGTGGATTTGGTCTTTGAGATCGTGGAAGGCGGCCGCGTCGAAGTTGAGCGTCTTTCGTTTGTCGGCAACTCTGAATTCTCTGATACGCGGTTGCGCCGCATCCTTGAGACCAAACAAGCCGGCATTTTCCGCTACTTGGTCCAACGAGATACGTTTGTGTCTGATCGCGTGGCCTTTGATCGTCGCGTTTTGACGGATTTTTATCAGTCAAAGGGATATGTCGATTTTCAGGTATTGGATGTAGAAACTGAACTGACACGGGATCGTAGTTCCTATTTTTTGACGTTCATTGTCGAAGAAGGCCAGCAGTTCAACTTTGGCAAAATCAGTGTTCGTAGTGCCTACCCGGGTGTGAACGGCGAAGACTATGCAAAGCTACTTCGTATCGGCACAGGCGATCTTTATTCGCCAACCGACATCGACAACGAAATTGCCCGCCTTGAGATTTTGGCCACAGACAACGAGCTAGACTTCCTGCGCGTCGATCCCGTTATCACAAGAAACCCAGAAGATCTGACGCTCGATCTTGAATTGGTTTTGAACCGTGGACAGCGCGTCTTTATTGAGCGGATCGATATTGAGGGTAACACCTCGACCTTGGACAAAGTTGTACGACGTCAATTTGATGCGGTAGAGGGTGATCCCTTCAATCCACGTGAAATTCGCGAGGCAGCCGACCGAATCCGAGCTTTGCAATTCTTCGCCTTTGACAACGTCTCGGCGCGCACTGGGTCTGCAGGCGACAAGATGGTCATCGATGTGTCTTTGCAAGAACGCGCGACCGGTAATGTCAGTTTTGGTGGTAACTACAACACCGCTTCAGGTATCAGCGCCGTCGCAACCTACAAAGAGACCAATTTCTTAGGGCGCGGTCAGGCTTTGGACTTCAGCTTTCAAAAAGGCGTCAGCAATACGCGCTACGCGATCGAGTTCGCGGAACCAGCTTTAATGGGGCAGAATGCGCGGTTTGGTCTAAGCATGGGGCGTTTCCAGACCGACAATGAAAACGCTTTGTACGACACGACTATTTCCAGCTTCACGCCGTCGCTTGGCTTTGCAATCGCGGACAATGCGCGCCTAAACCTGCGTTACCATTTGTCGGCGGAAAATCTGACCGATGTTGATGTTGCTGCGAGCACTGTTGTCGTGAACGAAGCCGCAGCCGGTGAATTAACGACATCAGCTCTCGGGTATGCTTTGACTTACGACAATCGAAGCTCGGGTCTTAACCCTGACGCTGGAATTATCCTGCGCTTGGATCAAGAATTTGCGGGCATCGGCGGCGACAACAACTATCTGAAGACCTCTGCGCTTGCGACCGCGCAAACCACGGTTTTTGACGATCGGGTCACGCTTGTCGCAACCCTTGAAGGCGGGATGCTGAACTACGCCAGTGGCAACAGCCGCGTTACGGATCGCTTCTTCATGGGCTCGCAGGTTATGCGTGGGTTCGCCCCGAACGGGATCGGTCCGCGGGACACTACAACGGGTGATGCGCTTGGCGGAAACAAGTTTGCCGTCGCAAGGCTTGAGGCCCAATTCCCAATTGGATTGCCAGAAGAATACAACATCTCCGGTGGTGTGTTCTATGATGCAGGCTCACTCTGGGAGGTTGGCGAACTGTTTGGCCAAACCGTTGATTACAACGATTTCACATTGCGTCAGGTGGTCGGTGCATCGCTATTTTGGGGCACGCCAATCGGACCCTTGCGGTTTAACTGGACGCGAACGCTTTCCAAAGAAACCAACGATGTGTCGCAAGGGTTTGAGCTTACAATTTCCGCCGCGTTCTAATGGTACTGAAAACACTATATAAAGTCGTAAAGGTCAGCTTACTGCTGGCCTTTACCTTAGGCACGCCTATTGCGGCACAAACTCAAAATGCAGCGCCCGAAACGCCACAGACGATCGTGGTGCTGCAAAGCGCTATCTTGGTCATCGACCTTGATATGTTCTTCGCCAATTCGCTTTTTGGGCAACGCATCCAGGCAGAGTTTCAAACCGCACGGGCTGAACTGCTTAGCGAAAACGAATTGAAGTTTGCGGAATTAAGCGCCGAGGAAAAAGAATTAACTGAGCTTCGATCGACCCTAAGCCGCGAGGAGTTTTCAAAGCTTGCCGAAGACTTTGACGCCAAAGCTCAGAAAATCAGGGCCGAACAAACGGCAAAAGGCAGTGACCTGCAATCAAGACCGGCCCAAGCGCGCCAACAGTTCCTTAGCATAGCCCAAGATGTGTTGATCGAGATCATGCAAGAAAAGCGCGCTTTGGCGGTGTTGTCTCAGGATGCGGTGCTTATTCCGGCGGACTCGATCAATATCACAACTGAGGCCGTGACCCGAATTGACTCACTTATCGGCGATGGCGCCAATTAAGTGCAAGCCTTTGCTTGCTGCATCTTTGTCTGCTTGCTAGTCAGAGACGGTAAAACTTTGAAAGGCACATTCTATGTCCGACTTGCAGTCTGCTGACATCCAGTTGATCCAACGCATTTTGCCCCATCGCTACCCGTTTCTATTGGTGGATAAAGTTGTGGATATAGATGGCTATAAATCCGCCAAGGGCATCAAAAACGTGACAATGAACGAGCCTCATTTTCAAGGACACTTCCCTGGAACGCCGATCATGCCCGGTGTCACGATTGTCGAAGCCATGGCGCAGACCACGGGTGTCATGGTTGGGGTTGCCCTTGATCTCGCGGATAAGGACATGCTGATCTACTTTATGGCCATCGACAAATGTAAGTTCCGCCGCAAAGTAGGCCCTGGCGATGTTCTTGAAATGAAGGTCGAAACCACCCGTGGGAAACCCGGTGGTAAGGTCTGGAAATTCAAAGGCGTCGCAACCGTTGACGGCGAACTGGCAGCCGAAGCTGAGTTTACTGCTATGATGGATATTCCGGCGGAAACCGCTTAATGAGGGTTAGTTCAAAAGCATCAGTACATCCAAGTTCAGTCATCGAAGATGGTGCTGTCATTGGTGACGGGTGTGAAATTGGCCCGTTTTGTCATGTCGGCCCGAAAGTTGAGCTTTGCGAAGGCGTGAAGCTGCGATCTCATGTTGTCGTGACCGGCGACACGATTGTGGGGCCGGACACGGTGATCTTTTCGTTCGCGTCCATCGGCGAAATCCCTCAGGATTTGAAGTTTAAGGGCGAGGCCACGAAACTGCTGATCGGCGCTCGGAACCGAATTCGTGAACATGTGACGATGAACACAGGCACAAACGGAGGCGGCGGTCTCACCAAAATCGGCGACGACGGTTTGTTCATGGCCGGCTGCCATATTGCGCACGACTGCATCATCGGCAACAACGTGATTGTCGTCAATCAGGCGGCCATCGCTGGGCATTGTGTACTAGAAGACGACGTTATTGTTGGCGGCCTTAGTGGTGTGCATCAGTTTGTCCGCATTGGTCGCGGTGCCATAATTGGGGCTGTGACTATGGTGACAAACGACGTGATCCCATACGGACTTGTCCAAGCACCACGCGGAGAATTAGACGGTCTCAACCTTGTCGGCCTTAAACGGCGGGGGGTCAGCCGGTCGGACATCACAGCCCTGCGTGCCGCGTTTCAAATGCTGGCTCAAGGCGAGGGCGCTTTTCAAGACCGCGCGAGACGTCTCGGAGACGAAACAGATAGCGTTCCGGTTCAAGAAATCGTCGAATTTGTGATGGGGGCGAGCGACCGTTCGTTCCTGACACCGGGTTAAGGGATGTCTCGTCACGCAATTCTGGCAGGCTCTGGCCAATTGCCTGTGTCGCTTGCCGCGGCTTACCCTGAGGCTTTGAAAATCGCGTTCACGGGCATGCCAACGGCTGTCACACCGGACGGTGTTTTCAAGTTTGAACACTTGGGCACTTTGTTTGAAAGACTGCACGCAGAAGGCGTTGATCGGGTCGTCATGGCTGGTGCAATGTCTCGTCCGCCGCTTGACCCAACGCAGTTTGATACGGGCATGCAGGCGGTAGCGCCGCGTCTAATGGCGGCAATGTCTGGTGGCGATGACGGGCTTTTGCGTGCGATCATCAAGATTTTTGAGGATCAGTCGTTCAGGGTCGTCGGCGTGCATTCTTTGCTGCCAGAATTGACCGCAAATGAAGGCGTGTTGTCGCGTCTAGGTATTAGTGACGCCGCGCTGAGGGATATCAAACGCGCGGATATGATATTAGGCTCGATGTCGCCGGTTGATGTTGGTCAGGCGGTTGTGGTTGAAGGGGGTGTTTGTCTCGGGGTTGAGACGATCCAAGGGACGGACGCGTTGTTGGACTTTGTTGCCCACACCAAACCTGAACTGCGCCGTGGTGTAGGGGTTTTGGTCAAACGTCCAAAAGTTGCGCAGGATTTGCGCGTTGATATGCCCACGATTGGGCCAGAAACGATACGCCAAGCGAAACGTGCTGGATTGGCGGGGATTGTCGTTTCACCGGGGTCGGTTCTTTTGGTCGATCGAAAAGCCTTAATCTATGCCGCCGATGACGCGGGAATGTTCCTAGTTGCACGGAGACATACGTGAAAATTTTCATCATCGCGGGCGAAGAATCTGGCGACAAACTTGGGCACACGCTGATGGCTGGATTGCGTCAGATGGTTCCCGACGTTTCGTTTCAGGGTATCGGTGGCGAATTGATGCAAAGCCAAGGCCTGACGTCGCGTTTTGATATGCGCGAATTGTCGGTGATGGGTCTGGTCGAAATTCTTCCAAAGTACCTCCATTTTAAGATGCGCATTCGCGAAACTGCAAAGGCCGTCGTTGAATACCAGCCGGATGTTTTAATCACGATTGATAGCCCGGAATTTTGTCTGCGTGTTGCTAAGGCGGTAAAAAGCAAGTCCGACATGCGAACCGTCCACTATGTTGCACCTTCAGTTTGGGCCTGGCGTCCAAAACGCTCCAAGAAGATGGCGGCGTATATCGATCACGTACTTGCACTTTTGCCGTTCGAACCGCCGTTTATGCAAAACGAAGGCATGCTGTGCGACTTTGTAGGCCACCCAGTCGTGACCGAAACGCAAGCCAACGAATCCGAGGCTATGGAATTTCGCCTAAAACACGGCATCGGTGACGCGCCCATGCTTCTCGTGTTGCCCGGTTCGCGCAAAAGCGAGGTTACGCGGCTTGGTCCGATCTTCGGCGAAACCCTGCGAGAAGTTCTTTACGCGCAAGATGACATACGGTTGGTTTTGCCTGCCGCCAAACCTGTTGCCGGTTTGATTGAAGAAATGGTCGCCCAGTGGAACCTGCCAACTGAGGTTATCGTTTTAGACCCACGTGACTTTGATGCCGATACCGCAGCTATGCGCAAACAGTCTGCATTTAGGGCCGCCGATACGGCGCTTGCCGCTTCGGGGACTGTGTCGCTTGAACTCGCCGCCGCTGGAACGCCCATGGTCATTGCCTATGACATGAGCCCCGTCTCTCGGTTCTTGATCTCTCGGATGCTGCGTGTGGACACGGCCACGTTGGTCAGCCTTGTGTCCGACACGCGGCTTATCCCCGAGTTTTTGGGCAAGGATTGCCAGCCACAATTCATCGCCCCCGCCATTTTGGATGTTTTGAACAATCCAATGCAGCAGCTTGACGCCATGCGCCTGACGATGAAGCGGCTTGGCGCAGGCGGGGAAGAACCGGGGCTTAGGGCCGCTAAAGCCGTGCTACGGGGGCTGCGTCGCTAGCTAGCGTTGCCTTTCCAGATCCAGCCTCCGCCGAAAATTCTTGTGCTTTCTGTGTCATAGAACACACAGGCTTGCCCCGGCGACACGCCTTCTTCGGGCGACAACAATTCGACCTCGGCCGTGGTTGCCGTCAAAGGCCGCAAAATCGCTTCCCGAGGCGGACGGGTTGAGCGTACCTTGACCGCGATGGGCCACGCCTCACGGCTTTCAAAAGGTTCATCCCCAAGCCAATTGATTTCGCGCACCGGAATGGTACGGGTTGAAAGAAGCTCTTTCGGGCCAACGATGACCTGCTTTGCATCCACGTCCAATCGCACCACATACAAAGGATCGCTTAGGCCGCCGATCCCAAGCCCGCGTCGCTGGCCGATAGTGTAGTGCAAAACGCCGTTGTGCTGCCCCAAAACGCGACCGTCGGCGTGGACAATCTCGCCTGGTTCCGCAGATCCCGGGCGCAATTTTTCGATGACCGACGCGTAGTTTCCGTTCGGGACAAAGCAAATGTCTTGGCTGTCTGGTTTGTCCGCAACCGACAATCCATATTTCGATGCCAACGCGCGCGTGGCGTCTTTTGAAGGCAAATGGCCAAGCGGAAACCGCAAATAGTCTAACTGATCTGGTGTGGTTGAGAACAAGAAGTAGCTTTGATCGCGATTCGCATCCGCAGCACTGTGCAGCTCTGGCCCCAAAACGCCGGATTTGCGTTGAATATAGTGGCCAGTGGCCATGCAATCCGCGTCCAAATCCTTGGCCGTCTCTAAAAGATCCTTAAATTTGACTCTTTCGTTGCACCGAATGCAAGGCACCGGAGTCGCCCCCGCAAGGTAGCTGTCCGCAAATTCATCAATGACGGCATCCTGAAAAATATTCTCGTAATCGAGAACATAATGCGGAAAATTTTTTTCTTCAGCGACGCGGCGCGCATCGTGAATATCTATGCCAGCACAGCACGCACCCTTTTTTGCAAGGGCCGCACCATGATCGTAAAGCTGGAGAGTAACGCCGATGACATCATACCCTTCGTCTGCGAGCTGGGCAGCTACCACAGAACTATCCACGCCACCTGACATGGCAACGACGACGCGTGTTTCGTTTGGCGGCTTGGCAAAGCCAAGCGAGTTGAGTTCGGGCATTGTCCGCTCCAGCAGGTGATCCGCTGGAATATAGGAAAATCTTAAACACTCACAACCCCTACCTTCATAAGGGCTTAAGGCATTCGCGGTTTTCTTGCGTGGAATTCGGCAAGAGGTCTTGGAATGTATCTTAAAAAAATCGATGGTCCGCGCACGGTTAAACTGACGAATGGCTGCGTGCTCAGTATGTCAGATCTGCCCGATGCAACCACACGTAGATGGGTTGCATCCCGTAAGGAAGTTGTTGTTAAGGCTGTATTTTATGGCCTGATTACCCGGACGCAAGCTTTGGAAAAGTATTCCTTATCCGAGGAAGAATTAGGGCATTGGGAAGCAAGTTATGTTTCGCGAGGGAAGAACGGACTTAAGGTAACGCGAACACAATCACACTAGACAACCATAGATTGCATGTGCAAAAGTTACGCAAGTAACCGGTATTTAACCATTTCCGGACAAACATCGGAAACACATGGTTAATCTTTGGAGGGCGCTGCCTATGCGTGTACTTTTAGTAGAAGACGATCCCACGACGTCAAAAAGCATTGAAATGATGCTCACACACGCGAACCTGAACGTTTATGCAACGGATCTCGGGGAAGAGGGGCTCGATCTTGCGAAGCTTTATGACTACGACCTGATTCTTCTTGATCTCAATCTTCCCGATATGCCCGGACATGAAGTTTTACGCCTGTTGCGGCGATCACGGGTGGAAACGCCGATTCTCGTGTTGTCGGGTGAAGATACCACCGAAAGCAAACTGAAAAGCTTTGGGTTTGGGGCCGATGATTATTTGACGAAACCGTTTCACCGCGAAGAACTTGTTGCACGCATTCACGCAATTGTCCGACGCTCAAAAGGTCATTCTCAGTCGATCATCCAAACCGGCAAAATTGCCGTAAACCTCGATGCTAAAACGGTTGAGGTTAATGGATTGACTGTTCATCTGACTGGTAAAGAGTATCAAATGCTTGAACTTTTAAGCCTGCGCAAAGGAACAACCCTCACGAAAGAGATGTTCTTGAACCACCTCTACGGCGGTATGGATGAACCTGAACTAAAGATTATTGATGTCTTTATCTGCAAGCTGCGAAAGAAATTGGACACCGCAACAGGCGGGGACAACTATATCGATACGGTTTGGGGCCGCGGATATGTTCTTCGTGATCCGCAACCAAATCCAAAAGTGACTGAGCAGATGGCTGTCAGCGCATAGAAAATTCACCTTCCCGGAACTCCTCACTGGACCATAAGTCCATCGGCTTTTATCACGTAAGGACAAACGCGTGAGAAAAGTCGATGGATTTACCAACACCCATATCTGAAATGACCGATGAGCAGGCAGCGGCTGAGCTTGCTTCGCTTGCAACGCAGTTGTCAGCGGCGAACACTGCGTATTACAATGACGACGCCCCTGACATTGACGACGCGCGCTATGACGCGCTTAAACGACGCAATACCGCGATCGAGATCGCATTTCCGCATTTGAAGCTTTTCGGGTCAGTCTCGGATCAAGTGGGCTCTAACCCGTCAGATAAATTCAAAAAGATTAAACATGCGCAAAGAATGCTGTCGCTTTCAAACGCCTTCGACGCAAACGACGTGTGGGACTTTGACAAACAAGTGCGAAGCTTTTTGGGGCTGGTCGACGGATCTGTTTCCTATACTGCTGAGCCAAAGATTGATGGCCTATCGCTTTCATTGCGCTACGAAAACGGCGATTTGATCTACGCTGTCACACGCGGAGACGGCGAGACCGGCGAAAACGTAACCGCTAACGCGTTAACAATTTCTGACATTCCACATTCCATCGACACAGATATCCCCGTGTTGGAAGTGCGTGGCGAAGTCTATATGAGTCACGAAGACTTTTCGAACCTGAACGCCCAGCAGGCCCAAAAGACCGAAAAGCAATTCTCAAACCCGCGAAACGCAGCGGCCGGATCGCTTCGACAATTGGATTGTGAAATCACCCGCAGGCGACCGCTGCGTTTCTTTGCCTATGCATGGGGCGAACTTTCAACGCCTTTGGGAAAAACACAAATGGACGGGAACGAGAAGCTTGCGGTGCTTGGTTTTTCAATAAACCCTCTGACAAAAGTGTTTTCCGATATCGGTGACTTGTTGGACCATTATACAAAAATTGAAACCCAACGCGCGTCGCTTGGCTATGACATCGACGGTGTCGTTTACAAAGTGAACGATCTATCGTTGCAAAACCGTCTTGGGTTTCGATCAACAACGCCTCGCTGGGCAATTGCCCACAAGTTCCCCGCCGAAACCGCTTGGACCCGTCTCGAAGCGATTGAAATCCAAGTTGGTCGCACCGGCGCCCTTTCACCGGTGGCAAGATTGACTCCCGTAACGGTCGGTGGCGTTGTCGTATCAAACGTAACGCTCCACAATGAAGATTACATTGAAGGTCGCGACAGCAAAGGTGACCTCATACGCGCAGGACGGGATTTACGCGTAAGGGATTGGGTCAAAGTATACCGGGCCGGCGATGTGATCCCCAAGATTGCGGATGTCGACATCGAAAAACGCATGGCAACCAGCGCGCCGTTCGAGTTTCCAAGGATATGTCCCGAATGCGGTTCGGCCGCCATTCGTGAAGACCAAGATTCTGTCCGTAGATGCACAGGTGGTCTAATATGCCCCGCGCAAGCTGTTGAAAAGTTAAAACATTTAGTCGGACGCGGGGCCTTTGACATTGAAGGTCTTGGGGCCAAACAGGTTGAGCAGTTCTATTGCGATGGCTGGATTAAGGAACCTGCAGATATCTTTCTGCTACGTCAAAACTTTGGATCAGGACTTCAACAATTAAAGAACAGGGACGGGTGGGGTGAAAAATCCGCGAACAATTTGTTTCAAGCGATCGATGACAAACGTGAAATCGGGTTTGGGCGACTTTTGTACGGCCTGGGCATTCGCCACGTTGGCGAAAACTCGGGAAAACTGATTGCAAATCACTACGGATCATGGGCGGAATTTCGTGATACCATGGCGCAAATTGAACCAGAAAAATCCTCAGATTGGGACGAATTACTGGGCATCGACGGCGTCGGCGACGTCATGGCGCGGGCCTTGGTTTCAGCCTTCAAAAACCCCGACGAATGCGCGTCGATCGATCGTTTGGCCGCGCAATTGGACATACAAGACGCCGAGGTTTCGACCTCGGACAGCCCTGTCGTGGGGAAGACTGTCGTGTTTAGCGGCACCCTAGAAAAAATGACACGGGCCGAGGCGAAAGCAACGGCAGAATCCCTCGGGGCGAAAGTTTCGGGTTCGGTTAGCAAAAAAACAGACATCTTGGTCGCGGGGCCGGGGGCAGGTAGCAAGGCGACGAAAGCCGCTGCCCTTGGCGTTGAAATACTTTATGAGGACGGTTGGCTGAACCTGATCGGCAAACTATGATGGGGCGTCCGGAAACCCTGTTTCCACTTTTCGCGGACATAACTAAGCTTGACGGAATTGGCCCCAAGACGGCTCAGTCGCTTTTAAACCTCGACATTGAAAAACCTAAAGATATTTTGCTCACATTGCCCGCCGCCGGAATTGACCGCGTTCCACGCGAGACGCTTCAAGGGGCCGCTCAAGGTGAGATCGCAACGGTTGAAGTCACAGTAGAAACACATCATCCCGCGCGTCAAAAAGGCAGACCATACAGGATTACCGTAAGTGACGATGTGATCAGCTTTCAGCTGGTGTTTTTCCATGCCCGTGCGGAATACTTGTCGAAATTGTTGCCGACGGGCCAAAAACGGATCATTTCGGGCAAGGTCGAATACTTCGACGGAATTGCGCAAATCGCCCATCCAGATCATGTCGTGTCTGTTGAAAACGCATCGGAAATTCCCGAGTTTGAGCCGGTTTATCCCCTGACATCTGGCGTCACGCAAAAAACGATGCAAAAGGCGACAACGGCGGCCCAGACGCTGGCACCAGATTTGGCAGAATGGATTGATCCCCAACTCTTAAAGCAAAATGGGTGGCCAACTTGGCGGCAAGCTTTGGTCGACGCGCATTCTCCGTCGTCTCACAATGATCTTTCGCCAACTTCCGCTGCGCGGACTCGTCTGGCTTACGATGAGCTTTTTGCACATCAATTGACTCTTGCACTCGCCCGACGAAATTCTCAGCGCAAACCCGGTATTTCGTCGATCGGGACCGGCATTCATACAGAACGCGTTTGGGCCAAGCTGCCTTACAAGCCAACAACGGCCCAGAGTCGCGCCATTTGCGAAATCTCAGGCGACATGGCCTCAGCCAACCGGATGAACCGGCTTTTGCAGGGCGACGTTGGGGCGGGCAAGACTCTCGTTGCATTTATGGCCTTAATCGCGGCAGTCGAGTCTGGCGGGCAGGGCGTTATGATGGCCCCAACAAGCATTTTGGCCCAGCAACATCTTGCGGGTTTGAAACCGCTGGCAGAGGATGCAGGCGTTGTTCTTGAAATCCTAACGGGCCGAGACAAAGGCGTTGAGCGCAAAGCAAAGCTTGCGGCGCTTGCCCAGGGCGACATCCAGATTCTGGTCGGTACCCATGCAGTATTTCAAAAAGATGTCGAATTTCTTAACCTTCGCTTGGCGATAATTGATGAGCAGCATCGATTTGGTGTAGCGCAGCGTCTCGAATTGGGGGCCAAGGGTGACGCTGTGGATGTCTTGGTGATGACCGCGACCCCTATTCCCCGCTCGCTGGCGTTGGCGCAATACGGCGACATGGATGTTTCGATCCTGGACGAAAAACCACCGGGTCGAAAGCCTATCAAAACAGCGCTTCTTTCTGATGAAAAGCTAGGAGAAGTTGTTCGCCATCTCTCAACCGCGATGAACGAAGGACGTCAGGCCTATTGGGTGTGCCCACTGGTAGACGAAAGTGAGGTTTCAGACCTAACTGCTGCAGAAGAAAGGTTTAAGCATCTCAGGGCCGCTTTGGGGGATCAAAACGTTGGCCTCGTTCATGGGCAAATGCCGCCCGCAGAAAAGGACGCGGCAATGGCCCGTTTTCAAGCCGGCGATACGAAGGTTCTTGTCGCGACAACTGTTATCGAAGTCGGCGTTGATGTTCCAAACGCATCAATCATGGTCATTGAGCGCGCCGAAAGCTTTGGTTTGGCCCAGCTACATCAACTGAGGGGAAGGGTTGGTCGC
>Ga0316204_10004985_pt1 | contig 22777 bp, 22 predicted proteins | sample 6monrhotite_MG_2_FD_205661 | JGI IMG/M metagenome (GOLD analysis project Ga0316204, IMG submission 205661) | Microbial mat bacterial communities from mineral coupon in-situ incubated in ocean water Damariscotta River, Maine, United States -... | ecosystem: Environmental > Aquatic > Marine >... | reverse complement strand
CGGGGCGCAATTCGGGGCGCAGCGAGGTTTCCAGCGGCACAGCAAAACTTGCCCCTGCCCAAACCAGAACCACGCCGATCGCGGAAAGAAGAATTTTCATAGCGGCCCTGCCCTGCATCCTGCCAGCACTCAGATCATACCCGGTTCCGCCATCCGCAAAAAGCGGTGCAGGCGGCATCGGCAATCTGTCGCCGGGATCATGGCAAAGAGATGTTACCCAATTCTGAACGTCTGACCCTCAACGCCGTTTGCGTTGCAGCTTTTTCTTGGTCTTGGCGGCCTTGGCGCGTGCCTGGCCCGCCTTGCGGCGCGGCGCGCTCCCACGGCGTCCGCGTTGGCCCTGCGGCACATTCTTGCCTTCGATCTCGACCAGTTCCAGCGTCAAACCGCCGGTCACCGGCACCGCCTCGGCCAGTTTCACCACCACGCGCGCGCCCAGACCGATAAGCAGCCCGGTATCGGCCCCGGTCAAGGTCTGCGCCTCGGCGTCGTGGTGAAAATATTCGCGGCCCAAAGCGCGCATCGGCAACAGCCCATCGGCCCCGGTTTCATCGAGTTTCACAAACACGCCAAACCGCGCGATGCCGCTGATCCGACCGGCAAAACTGGCCCCGACCCGGTCCGACAGGAAGGCCGCAAGATAGCGATCGGTTGTGTCGCGTTCGGCCATCATCGACCGGCGTTCGGTGTCCGAGATGTGTCTGGCGGTCTCCTCCAGCCCTTCGATCGCCTCGGGGCTCAGCCCGTCGCGCCCCCAGCCATGCGCCGAGACCAGCGCCCGATGCACCACCAGATCGGAATAGCGCCGGATCGGCGAGGTGAAATGCGCATAGGCCTTCAGCGCCAGCCCGAAATGGCCGAAATTCTGCGGGCTGTAATAGGCCTGCGTCATCGACCTGAGCGTGGCCATATTGATCAGCTCATCAAATTCGGTGCCTTCGGCGGCATTCAGCAACTGATTGAGATGCCGGGTCTGCAACACCTGCCCCTTGGCAAGCGTCAACCCGCTGGCCCCGGCGGTTTCGCGCAGCGCCTCCAGCTTTTCGGGGTTGGGTTCCTCATGGACCCGGAACAAGAGCGGCTGGCGCTTGGCAATCAGCTCCTCCGCCGCGGCCACATTGGCCAGCACCATGAACTCCTCGATCAGCTTATGCGCGTCCAGCCGGTCCCTGAAACTGACCGACGTGACGATGCCGTCATCCGACAGCTCAATCCGGCGTTCGGGCAGATCCAGATCCAGCGGCTGGCGCTTGGCGCGGGCGGTTTTCAGCGCCTCATACGCAGCGAAGAGAGGATGGATCACATCCTCAACGAGCGGCCGGACCTTGTCGTTCGGCTGTCCGTCCTGTGCGGACTGCACCTCCTGGTAATTCAGCGATGCAGGCGAGCGCATCAGCCCGCGCATGAACCGATGCCCGATCTTTTCACCGAACTCATCGATTACCATCCGCACCGCGATGCAGGCGCGCGGCACGCCTTCGTGCAACGAACACAGATCACCCGACAGACGGTCGGGCAGCATCGGCACCACACGGTCGGGAAAATAGCTGGAATTGCCGCGCTTCCTTGCCTCGCGATCCAGCGCCGAGCCCGGCGTCACGTAATGGGCGACATCGGCGATGGCGACCCAGATGACATGGCCGCGGGGGTTTTTCGGGTCGTCATCGGCATGGGCGTGGCAGGCATCGTCATGATCACGTGCATCGGCGGGGTCGATGGTGATCAGCGGCAGGTCGCGCAGGTCCTCGCGGCTCTGCAATCCGGCGGGTTTGGCAAGGTCGGCCTCGGCAATCACGGCATCGGGGAAATCATCTGGGATGCCATGCTCATGAATCGCAATCAGCGACACGGCGCGCGGCGCGGACGGATCGCCCAGCCGGGCAATCACGCGGGCGCGCGGCAGGCCCATCCGGCCCTTGGGCCCGGCCTGTTCTGCCTCGACCAATTCGCCATCCTTGGCCCCATCAGTGGCCCCGGCCGCGACCTGCCATTCCTTGTCCGACCCCTTGTCGATGGGCAGGATGCGCCCGCCCTCGGCGGCCTTGCGGAACACGCCCAGGATTTTCGCCGGATTGGTGCCGATGCGCCGGATCAGCCGGGCGACATAGGCGTGGTCTTCGCCCGAAACCTCCTGCAGCCGCGCCAATATCCGGTCGCCTTCGCCCAAGGCCGGATCGGTGGGCTTGGCCGAAAATAGCACCCTCGGGGCCTCGCCCTCGCCATGCCATTCCAGCGGGCGACAAAAGATATCGCCCAGATCGTCGGGGGCCAGCACCTGCAACACCGAAACCGGCGGCAGCCGGTCGGGGTCACGATAGGTCTTGCTGCGCTTTTCCAGATGGCCCTCGGCCTCCAGCTCGCGCAGCACCTTTTTCAGGTCGATCCGCGCCGCGCCCTTGATGCCAAAGGCCCGCGCGATATCGCGCTTGGCGGCCTTGGTGGGGTTTTCGGCGATCCAGTCGAGAATATCGGATTTTGAGGGGATGCGTGTCATGGCCCTTGGCTACCATGGGGCGCGCATCCCGTCATGCGGATAATCGGGCCCCGTTCACGTGCTGCGCGATGCGGTCCCACGATTGCCGCCGGGCGCGGGCGACATATCGGCTGGAATCATGTGCCAAGAGGGTCAGCGCCTTTTGAACCGGCTTGCGCAGCTTGCCAAAGGTCACCGCAATTCGATGAAATCGCAGATCGCCGCGTATGTCACAGCCGGTCAGACCCCGAGCGTCGCAATCACAGGATCTGAGCTTGCCGGCACCGTCCGGCTGTAAAATCCCGGCCGGACCGTCAGGTGAAATAGTCGCAGAACATCCGGGTATAGATGCGTTTGAGATCGTGGATATCCTGAACCCACACCCGTTCATCGACCTGATGCATGCGGTGCCCGACCAGACCGAATTCCACCACCGGGCAATGCGTCCTGACGAACCGGGCATCCGACGTGCCCCCGGTTGTGGACAGAACAGGGTTCTGGTTGGTCTCCTGCTCAATCGCACGCGTGACCAGATCCGACAACGCGCCCGGCGGGGTGATAAACGCCTCGCCCGAGATTTTCACATCCATCCCTATCTGCACGCCGGTTTCCGAGGCCACCCTGTCGGCCTCGCCGCGCAACCATTCGGTCAGCGACGCGCCAGTATGGGTGTCGTTGAAGCGCAGGTTCACCACCATCGAGGTCTCGGCCGGGATCACGTTGGTGGCCGGGTTACCGGTATCAATCGTGGTCACCGAACAGGTCGAGGCATCGAAATGATCCGTCCCCTGATCCAGCACATGCGCCGACAGGCGATGCGCCAGCAGCGCCACCGCCGGCATCGGGTTCAGCACCTTGTCCAGATAGGCGGAATGGCCCTGCTTGCCCTTGACCGTGAACCAGGCCGACATCGAGCCGCGCCGCCCGATCTTGATCATATCGCCAATGGTTTCGGTGCTGGTGGGCTCACCCACGATGCAGATATCCATGGCCTCGCCCGCCCCGGCCATCCAATCCAGGATCGCCGTGGTTCCGTCGATGGCGTCGCCTTCTTCATCGCCGGTGATGGCCAGGATCACGGCCCCGTCGGGGGGCGTTTCAGTGACGAAATCAATCGCCGCCGCCGCAAAGGCCGCCACGCCCGATTTCATATCCGTGGCACCGCGCCCATAGAGCCAACCGTCCTCCTCCTCGGCCCCAAAGGGCGGATGCGTCCAGGCCCCCGCGTCACCCACCGGCACCACATCAGTGTGGCCATTGAACCCGAAACTGCGGGCATGGCCCTTTGCGCCCCACCGGGCATAGAGGTTCGACACCGCGCCGCGGTCGACACGGGTGCAGGCAAACCCCGCCGCGCTCAGCACCGCCTCCAGCAGGACCAGCGCACCACCTTCTTCGGGCGTCACGGAAGGACAGTGGACAAGATCGGCGGTCAGGCTGTGCGGGTCGGTCATCGGGCGGGCTCCGGGTCTGCGAATTGTCGGCTGCTTCGTTGCTAGACCTGAGGCCGCGGCGACACAAGACCGGGCAAGCGCACCGCAACCCCCTTAACTTGCGGTAAAATCTGGGCTAGCTTACGGCAAAAGAAGAAAGCAGAGGCGAACACGAAGGCAAAAAGACCTTCGATACACCGGGCAATCCACCCACAAAAACAACAGGATTGCTTTGCGGTGTCGCCTGATATGGGCAGAGGACAGGCAGCATGGCAACAGCCAGCGAATTACCGATTCAAACCAATGCCAGCGGCATGGATATGGCCAACGAGATCTTTGGCGATGGCGTGACCGTGATCGACGCGTCCTATTCCGGCGATAACAGGTCTTCGGGTATCTGGAGCGATGGCGACAGCGTCTCGGGTGCAGTCACGCCCTCGGATTCGGGCGTTATCCTGTCTACCGGACGGCTGTCGAATTTCACCAATTCCTCGGGCGATCCGAACGTCCGGGCCAACACCTCCACAAACACGCGCGGCGTCAACAATGACGACGATTTCAACGCGGCGGCAGGGCAGGCCACCTATGACGCGGCGATTTTGGAGGCGGATTTTATCCCGACCACCGATTTCATCTCGATGCAGTTCACCTTCGCCTCCGAGGAATACCCCGAATATGTCGGAACGGTTTTCAATGATGCTGTCGGCATCTGGATCAACGGCGAACTGGTGGAATCGCCGGTTTTCGAAATCGCGCAGATCAATAATGTGAATAACGGGGCGAACGAAACGCTCTACCAGGACAACACCGATGACAGCGCCAATACCGAAATGGATGGCTATACCGTGACCCTGACGGTCAAGATGGCGGTCAATATCGGGGAAGTGAATTCCATCAAGCTGGGCATCGCGGATGTCGCCGACAGCAGCTATGACAGTGCCCTTTTGATCGCCGCCGACTCGGTGCAGGGGGAGGTTCTTGCCTGGGACGATTCCGCGACCGTGCTGGAGGGGCAAACCGCCACCATCGACGTGCTGGCCAATGATGAATACGTCAACACCATGGTCATCACCCAGATCAACGGGCAGGATGTGACCGTGGGCGACACCATCACGCTCGGCAACGGGTTCGAGGTGACGTTGCTGCCCGATGGTGCTCTCGAAGTGGTCCCGCCTGCGGGCTATGGCGGGCTCAGCGGGCCGGAGGATTTCAACTTCTCCTACACCGCCGCCGATGGCACAATCACCGATACCGCCTTTGTCACCGTCACCTCGATCCCCTGTTTCGCCGCGGGCACCCATATCAGGACGACGCGCGGCGAGGTCAGGGTCGAGGATCTAGCGGCAGGCGATCTGATCGAAACCCGCGACCATGGCCCACAGCCGCTGCGCTGGATCGGGCGGCGCAGGGTGGCGGCGACCGGCAAGTTCGCCCCCGTCATCATCGAACGCGGCACCCTTGGGTTTCACGAAACGCTGGTCTTGTCACCGCAGCATCGGGTGGTGATCCGCCATCACCTGGCCGAGCTTTTGTTCGGCGAGGATGAGGTGCTGGTCGCGGCCAGGGATCTGGTCAATGAATGCTCGATCCGCATCCTCGAGGGCGGCGAGGTCGAGTATTTCCACCTGCTCTTTGACAGCCATCAGATGATCTGGTCCGAAGGCCTGCTGACCGAAAGCTTTCAGCCCGGACCCCAGACCTTGCCCGGTTTCGACGATGCCGTGCAGCAGGAGCTGTTTGCCCTGTTTCCCGAACTGGACCCCGAGACCGGCCAGGGCTACAGCGCCGCCGCGCGCCCATCTCTGCGCAGCTACGAAGCCCGCGCTTTGCTTGGGTGAACACAATCTTTCCACATTGTTGCGAAATTCGGCACATATTCCCCGTTTACCCTCCAATTGACGCTAAATCGGGGCAAATCTTGACATGGCATGGCTAGCGATCTGGGACAGTTCCCGGCTCATTCATCCGAAAAAGCCGATCCGCGCGCCGGATCTTTCGCAAGGTATGCTGAGCTTCGAGGCACGGCTGCGCGGCGACGGTTTGGTCCCCACAATCCTGTGGCAGGGCCGCACCGGAACCGCCGAGGATTTCCGCGTCATCCACTACCCCAACGGTGCGGTTTCCGTCGAACATGGGCTGTTTCGGTATGAAACGCCGCACCGCTTTTTATCGACGGGCGATCCGTTAAACCTGCATTATTCCTGGGACGTTCTGGGCCGCACCGATACCCTTATTCTGGAAAATGGTGAAACCGGCGATCGGCTGGTGGCCCCCGTGGGTCCACAGCGGGCCCCAGGGCTCAGCACGTTGTTGCCGGCACCGGTGGATACCACTGTGGCCATAGATCATGCCGGAATTGCCAATCACTTCGTGCCCCCCGTGCCGCTTCCGGGCCTTGCCACCGGGGCGTCGGTCGATACCCCCGAAGGCCCCCAGCAGGTAGAAACGCTGCGCCCCGGCATGCTGGTCAACACCCGCCTGCACGGACCCCAACCCATTCGCTGGATCGGCCGGACCGAGCCCCTGGCGCGCGGTGCCACCGCGCCCATCGAAATGCGCGCGCCCTATTTCGGCTTGTCCAGCGATATCAGCGTCGCCCGCAATCAGCGTATTCTGCTGAGCGGGCCGGATATCGAATACCTGTTCGGTGAGGATCACGTCCTTGCCCGCGCCGGCGATCTGGTCAATGGCCGGTCGGCGCGGCTGTGCATGATCCATCCGACACGGGTCTATCACCACATCCTGCTGGACGATCACGATTGCCTGATGGCGGGCCGCTGCCGTTTGGAATCGGTTCTTTTGGGCGATATCCTGACATCGCAGGGCAAATCGCCCGCCTGCCTGGGCGAAGATGACCGTGAGGCCGCCTGGCCCACGCTGGACCGTGCCGCCGCACAATCCTACCTTGCGCTTCTGGGAGCAAACGGACGCATCGCGGCCTGAGGGCCTAGCACCGCAGCCCGACATCAATAGGTGTATTACCGCTCCGCGTTACCCGTCATCGCCGAAAAACGGCGTCATCTGGGCCACGATGACGGCGTTTTCTTCCGCCGCGCGGGTCATCAACGCCAGCTCATCCTCGCCGATCTCGTGGCCCTCGGCGCGGCGTTCGTCCAGTGTGCCGTAACCCTGCACATCCAGCGGGGCCATGTCGGCCTGTTTCAGGATCGCCACGCTTTCGCGCACCGCCTCGGCCTCATCGACGCCTGACGCATAGAGCATCAGAGCCGCGCCGGTGGCCGCTTTCGGCAGCCCGTCACCGGATTTGCGGCCGACCTGCACGACAAGCGTATAGACCTGTTGGGTTTTCTTTTCCTTTGCCATGGCCCCGCGCCTACAGCCCCCGCCGGGGCCGCGTCAAGCCGGGCGCGGTTTTGACTTCTGCCCCCGGCGCACCCGGGTTCAGCGCCAGAAACGCCTGATAGGCGGCGGCGGGCGTCTGGCCGAACTGATCGGCAAAGGCGCTTTGCCAATCCGAGCCCCGGCCGATCGCCTCGTAAAACCGGAAAATCCGCACCAGTTCCTCGGGCGCGGGGCTGAGCAACCGGGCCACCGCCAGCGTGCCGCCGGCATAGAGCTGATCCGTCTCAAGATCGTTTTCGGGGCGCAATTCGTGGAGGGCCAGATCGGGCCAGCCGACCGCGCTCAATTCCTCCTCCAGCAACCGCAGAAACCTGATGCCATAGATATCGGGCGTGGCAAGGGCCTCGGCAACCATCGTGGCCGACCCTTCGGTCAGCCACAAAGGCCCGCGATGATCGACGAAATCCTGGAAACTGGCGCTGCGCGGCGGCCGCCCGGTCAATTGGCGTTGCGCGCTATGGACAAACTCATGCGCCACCACGTTGTTCAGAGAGGTCAGGCTGACGCCCCGGCCAAGCTCCTGTCCCGGCACCAGACAGATCCCGATCAGCGTGCCATAGGTGACGCCGGACACCCCGGTATCGTCATTGCAATGTTCTACGGCGCGCTGTTCCAGATTGCGCAGATTGCCGTTGGAGATCTCATCCATCATCCGGGCAAATTCGGCCTCACCCTCGGCCACAACGATGCGCATCGGCATCGCCAGTCGCAGGTCGTAATCGCTGGCAAAGCGGCGCAGCGTTTCGCGCGCCATATCCCGGATCGCGGGTTCGACATTGCCCGGCACATCGGGGGCCATGGTGATGATAAGCGGCTCCTGCACGGCGGGCCAATAGGCCTGCAATTCCGGCACCGCCTCACCGATCAGGCGGCACAGGACGGTGCCGTTTTCCTCGGTCAGAACCGGCAGGTCCAGCTTGCCGCGCGCCTCGGAGAATTCGATCACCGCCAGCCGCGTGCGCCGACCGGGATAGCCATCGACCGGTCCGGGATCATATCCCGACGCGGCCAGTTGTTCCTGCACGCAGGCAACCGCGTTGTGTTCTGCCATGGCAGGCCCGGCCAGAACGGCCAGCGCCAATATCCATGCGCAGAGCCGGGCCATCAGTCGCGCAACAGATCGTTGATCGAGGTCTTGGACCGGGTTCGCGCATCGACCCGTTTGACGATCACGACACAATAGAGGCTGACGCCGTTCTTGGATGGCATTGACCCGGCCACAACGACCGACCCGGCGGGCACTTCGCCATAGCTGACGCTGCCGGTCTCGCGGTCCACGATCTTGGTCGACTGGCCGATATAGACCCCCATGCCCAGAACCGAGCCTTCGCGCACGATGCAGCCCTCGACCACTTCGGACCGCGCCCCGATGAAACAATCATCTTCGATGATGGTGGGCCCGGCCTGCATCGGCTCCAGCACGCCACCGATGCCGACGCCGCCCGAAAGATGCACGTTCTTGCCGATCTGCGCGCAGGACCCGACGCTGGCCCAGGTATCGACCATGGTGCCGCTATCGACATAGGCCCCCAGATTGACAAAGGACGGCATCAGAACCACGCCCGGCGCGATATAGGCGGATTTGCGGGCGATGGCCCCCGGCACGGCGCGAAATCCGGCCGCACCCCATTCACTCTCGCCCCAGCCGTGAAACTTGCTGTCGACCTTGTCGAACCAGCTTGCGCCCTGCGGTGCCCCCGCCTGCATCTCCATATCCTTCAGGCGGAACCCGAGCAGCACCGCCTTCTTGGCCCATTGGTTCACATGCCAGTTGCCATCGGCCTGCTTTTCGGCCACCCGCAGCCCGCCACCATCCAGCGCATTGAGTGTCTCCTCGATCGCCTCGCGGGTTTCGCCGGTGGTGGCGGGCGTGATCTGGTCGCGTGCGTCCCAGGCGGCCTCGATGGCGGCTTCAAGCTGTGCGTTGGACATGTCGGGTCTCCGGAAATCTTTGGGTCAGATCGGCTATAGCCCGGCGCGGCCCATGCCTCAATCAGCAAAAGCGAGGCTGGAGGGGTTCGCGCCGCAAAGCAATACCGCCACACGTTCACCCGGTTCGGGCCGATAGGCCCCTGAAGTCAGCGCCGCCAAAGCCGCCGCCCCCGCCGGTTCGACGATCTGGCGCAGATCGCGCCACAGCATCGCCTGCGCGGCCTCGATGTCGCGATCCCCCACCAGAACCGAGACCGCGTTGTGTGTCTTGGCCAGGTCAAAACAGATATCCCCGATCCGCCGCGCGCCAAGCGCATTGGCCGCCACGCCGCCTACCTCCACATCCACCGGCCCGCCCGCCTGCAACGCGGCATTGAGCGCAGAGCTCAGACGCGGCTCGACCGCCACCACCTTGCGCCGCCCGGCCAACCAGGCCAGCGCCCCGGCCACCAGCCCGCCGCCACCCACTGCAATCAACACCGTGTCGGCCGCCAGCCCCTGAGCCTCCCATTCCGCCATCACCGTGCCCTGCCCGGCAACGGTGGCGTGCGCGTCATAGGCGTGGATCTGCATCGCCCCGGTCTCGGCCTCATAGGCGCGCGCGGCCTCCAGCGCATTGGCATAGGCACCAGGCAGAACCACCAGATCGGCCCCGGCCCGCTCAATCAGCGCGATCTTGGCCCGCCCGGCCATTTCCGGCACATAGATCCGCGCCCGATGCCCCAGATGCGCCGCCGCATAGGCCACCGCCGCGCCATGGTTGCCGCCCGAAGCGGCAACCACCCCGGCGCCCGGCACATCGCCCGACAAAAGCGTGTTGAACGCGCCGCGCGGTTTGAAACTGCCGGTATGCTGGACATGCTCGAATTTCAGCGCAACGGCATGCCCGCCCAGATGCGCATCCATCACCGGCGTGCGCCGCACATGGGGCCCGATCCGCGCGCCTGCCGCTTCAATCATCCCTGTCCAGTCCTGCATTGCCGGTTCCCTCTGTTGCGCGCGCGCGATAGCCTCAGGTTCAGGCAGCTAAACACGAAGGACACGCGCAATGAAAGACGATCCCTGCCATGGGCCCTTCCGCAAGGCGCGATCCGATATCGAGACCGCGCGCCAGGTGCCCGACACGGCGCAGACCCGCGCCCCTGCCTATAAGCTGGCCTTTACCGACAATGACTTCATAAACCGCGATGAACTGCGCCCTGTGCGTTTGCAGCTGGAACTGCTGAAACCGCAGATGATGATGGATGAATACGGCGTCGAAAGCACCATTGTGATGTTCGGCGGCGCGCGCATCCCCTCCCCCGCCAACGCCGCCAGCGCCCGCACCGATACCCTGCGCGATCTGTCGAAATATTACGACGAGGCGCGTAAATTCGCCCGCATCATGACCGAACGCAGCCTCGATACCGGCCGCCACGACAATATCATCGTCACCGGTGGCGGCCCCGGCGTGATGGAGGCAGGCAGCCGTGGCGCGGTTGATGCAGGCGGCATCTCGATCGGGCTGAATATCGTGCTGCCGCATGAACAGGCCCCCAACGAATACGTGACGCCCGACCTCTGCTTCAATTTCCACTATTTTGCCATCCGCAAGATGCATTTCCTGATGCGCGCCCGCGCCATCACGGTGTTTCCCGGCGGCTTTGGCACGCTGGATGAGACGTTTGAGGCGCTGACCCTGATTCAGACCGGCCGCATGGAACGGGTGCCTTTCCTTCTGTTCGGGGAGGCCTTTTGGCGCAAAATTATCAACTGGGACGCGCTGTCGGAGGCAGGCACCATTTCGGCCGAGGATCTGGAGCTGTTCCGCTTTGTCGAAACCGCCGATCAGGCGGTGGAAGTGATCGACACCTGGACCGATGTGACCAAGCGCACCGATATTCCGGGGCGTTAACCCGCCAGCCGGGAAATACAGGTGGCCTGATAGCCCTTGACGACCGTAGCGGCAGCCGGGCCATAGCTTTCGACGTCATCGGCCAGATCGGGAAAGAGCGCGATCACTTCGGCCCGGGCCTCCTGCTCCAGAGCATCCAGCGCGCAAACGCCGGGATGCAGGCTTTCGCTCGGCGCACCTTCGGCAAACACGATCTGATGCTGATCGAAAAGGAGATGCGCATAGGTCACCCAACCGCCTGTGCGGCGCTCGATATCGCGGCCATTGACCAGATCGCGGGCCGGAACCAGCGCCTGCGCCTCGCCGGTCATCAGCTCCACCCGCCAATCCGAAACCAGCATCCGGTGCATCGGTGAGACCTCCAGCGCGCGGTCATTTCCGATCGCGCCGGGGGCAAAGCGCACCGGGGCCAGATCGCCCGCAGCCAGCACCCGCCGGAACCCGATCCAGCAGAGCGGCTGATAGCCATTGTCGCGGGTCAGGATGCGGTCGCCGGGGGATAGCGTTTCGATGGCGCGGGGCCCGCGATCTGTTTCGATCAACGTGCCGGTGGTGAAACAGACAATGGTCGCGCCCAATTCGGTATGCGGCACATAAGCGTCATTCTCGACGATGCCGTTGACGGTATAATCGACCCCCTCAGGCGGCACGCCATCGGGAAAGACCAGGTAATAGCCATCCTCGCCGGCATCGTTGAGATCGTCGTCATTGTTCAGATCGACATCGATCACACCAACCCGATAGGTGGTGCCATCGTCGGCCTCGATCTCGAACGTGTAGTCCCAGATCGTCTGATAATAGGTGCCGTTGATCAGGGTCACCTGTTCCCAGGTGCCGCCGATCTGTTCGTTGCTGCTGACCTGTTCGTTTGTCGTGTCGCCGTTAAAGAGCGTCGCGCCCTCGTTTTCGCGCACATGAAACGCAGTGGTCGATCCCGAATAGCTCCAGGTGCTGCCCACGGGCGGCCCATAGGCATAGTTCTGCGATGACCCGTTCACCGTGGATTGGGTGCCAAAAATCGCATTGGAATAACCGTAATAAATCGGCATGCGGGGCTAAAACCTTTCTCGTGCAACCGCTTATTTTTACAAATCAATTGCGGCGAATTAAGGGATTTAGCGTGGAGAATTTGGCTACAGCGGTCTGCGTTTTGTCTGCACCGTTTTCATCGAAATCCGCGTTCACTCTGCAGGCGTGAGGCAGCCTGTTTCGATTCAAATCAAACGCAGGCTGCCTTAATCCGGCAACACATACTCGACCAGCTGCGTCGGCAAAAACGGGCTGAAATTATCGTCCGAGACAAGGCTCGCCACAATGCGCCCATCTGCGTTGCGCCACAAGCTCAGCCCCTCCAGGTTGGAAAACTGCCCATAGCGGGTGGTCAACAGCGTGGTTTCGTCGCCCAGACCGGCATCGGTGAGCGTGAACCGCCTAATCCGGGCGGCAAAACCGAACAACAGGCTGAAATCGCGCTCCAGCAGGTAAAACCGGCCCATATCGTCGAAATCCGCCCCCACCGCCAGAAACCCGCCCGCACGCGGAATGCTCAGCAGCCTGTCCCAAGTGCCATCGGCAAAGCGATAGACCGGAAAGGACAGCGCTTCGGGCCCGGGATCTTCTGGCACCGCATAAAGCCGCCCGGCGGCATCAATGGCCAGTGCCTCAAGCGCTGCGTTGGGCGCGAAACCGGCAAAATCGGGGTGCGGTGGCAGGGCTTCGCTGAGGGCACCGCCCAGATAGCGCGCGACGCGGTGATCGCCCTCGAAAGACAGAAACAGGGTGCCGTCAGAGGCCCGGGCCACACCTTCGCTGTCGCGCGCCGCCCAGGGCCCGCGCTGCCCGTCCTGGCCAAGCAGTTCCTCGGCCGAGGTCAAGGTCACGCCCGTAACCCGCCCTGCCAAATCGCGCGCGATATCCGCCTGAAACACAATCCCCCGATCCGACAACGCCACCATCGACGCACCGTCATCGGCCATTTCCAGCGCCGACAGCCCGCCCAACAGAGGCTCCGCGCTGCGGATGTTCAGCGCGCCCCACAACGTGGCTTGCTGCGCCGCACCGGGCACGGCAAACACGATCCATGCGGCCAGCGCCGCTAGCCCCCGGAGGACAGAACGCGGGTGCATTGTTGTGGCAGATCGGCAAGGGTCAGTTCACCGCGCGGCGCGGGCGCGGGCGCGTTCGGATCGGGCGGTGTGGGCGGCGGCGGGTTGAGGATGTTGGCCTGCCATTCACGCGCCTGGTCACAGCCATCGCCGGGCGGCGGCGGGTCCTGATCGACGCAGCCCGGCGACCCGGAGGGGCAGTTCAGCCGCACATGGAAATGCGCGTCATGGCCATACCAGGGCCTGATCCGGCGCAGGTAATCGCGATTGCCGGTTTCATTGTCGCACATCCAGACCACGGCACCGGGAAAAAGGAAAATTCGCGCCACGCGCGGGTCGCTCGCGGCCTCGCGCAAAATGGCCCAGTTCTGTTCGGTCCACAGATCGTTGACATAGGCCCCGCGTTCGCGCCTCAGCGACACGGCGGACAGGTTCTCACGCTCGGTCCGGCTCAGGTCCAGCCGTGCGGGCGGCAGCATCCAGATATCGGCATCCATCCCGATCTGATGGCTGGCATGGCCCCTGACCGGCCCGCCGCGCGGTTGGCTGATATCGCCGACATAAAGCCCCTCCCAGCCCGGTTGTGTGGCGGCAAAGCGCGACAGATCCTGCAGAAATTCGACCATCGCGGGATGCGCCCAGTTGCGGTTGCGCGACAGCCGCATCGCCTGCCATGTGGGTCCGGTTTCGGGCAGTTGTTCCGCCCCCGCCAGACAGCCGCGCGCATAGCCGCCAAGGGCCTGCGACCGGCCCTCGCTGGCGGCCTCGGCTGCGCCAAACAGGGGCCGCGCCGGGCGGCTGTCGGCCTGTCGCACGGCGACATAGCCAGCAGAGTCTTCGCCACCGGTCGCGCAAGCCCCCAGAACCAATGCCCCAAGGATCGTCAGGATACTGGTCAGTCTCATGCCTCGCCCTCCCCGTTCGGGTTCACCCAGATCAACAGGATCAATCCCGCCAAAAAGAGCACAATCAGGGGTGCGATGCCAAGCTGCTGGCTGCCGGTGATCTGCGTCGTGACCCCGATCAAGAGCGGCGCGACAAAGGATGTGGCCTTGCCCGCCAGCGCATAAAGCCCGAAGCCTTCGGTGATCCGGTCGGGCCGGACCTGGAGCACCAGCATCGTGCGGCTGGCCGATTGCAGCGCCCCGCCCGCGGCCCCGATCACCACGCCCAGAATGTAGAACGCGATATCGGGCAGCGAAGAGTCCGCCGCCACCGGTATTCCCAACACCGATGTGCGCGAGACAAAGATGATCGCCAGCCCCACCAGCGTCAGCACCGCCACATTGACCACGATCACTGGCTTGGGACCGTGCAAACTATCGGCCCGTCCGCCGAGCCAGGCAAACACCGCCCCCGACAGCACCGCCAGAATGCCGAAAATGCCCACATCGGTGACCGACCAGCCCAAAACGCCCGAGGCGTAGATGCCGCCAAAGACATAGATCCCATTAAGCGCGTCGCGATACAGCATCGACGATCCCAGATAGGCAAAAAGGCTCCGGGTCTGCGGCAGATGTTTCAGCGACGCCATGAGGTCGGGCAGCGCCGTGCGCACCGCCGCGCGCATCGGCAAGGCGCGCGGGTTGGGTGCCACTCGCACCCAAAGGAAAAACGGGATCATGAAAACCGCATACCAGATTGCCGTCAAAGGCCCCACCGCGCGGGTGCCCTCACGCTGGCTCGCGTCCAGACCGAACAGAGGGTCCCAGCCGATCAGGGTGGTGCCCGTCGCGGCGTTCTCGGCCAAAAACAGCAGCATGAAGATCAGCGCCGTCAATCCGCCGAGATAGCCAAACGCCCATCCCGATCCCGAAATCCGCCCCAGATCGCCGCGCGCGCCGAGGCTCGGCAACAACGCATTGGTGAATATCGTGGCGAACTCCATCCCGATCAGGCCGATGGCAAAGGACAGCATGATCAGGACCAGGTTGAAACTGCCCGGTGCCGCCAGCCACAGCCCCGCAGACCCCACCACATACATGACAGAAAACAGCCAGATGAACCGCATATGCACGCCCGACCGGTCGGCAATCGCCCCCAACATCGGGGCCATGATCGCAATCGCCAGCCCCGCCGCCCCGATGCCATAGCCCCAGGCCGTCTGCGCCGCGGTGCCATCGCCCAACAGCTCGTTGATATAGGGGCCGAAAATGAAGGTCAGCAGCAGCGTGTTATAGGGCTGGCTGGCCCAGTCGAAGAAAAACCAACCCCAGATCCGCTTGCCTATCGTGATATCGCCCATCTGCCCCCCGCCGGTTCGCGTGGGTGCCATCCTTGGGCCATTGCGGGGCTTTGGCAATGTTTAATCCCGGCAGGTATCCGGCGGTGACAGGCTGACGGGCGTGGCGGATTACCGGCCTTGCGCGCGCCTCTCTTGTCATTTCAAGTCCACCCGCTTACCTGTTGCCGCAACGCAGAGGTTGTTGAGCAGAGGCCCGCCCATGTATTCGATCTTCCAGATCCTCTTGATGCTGATCTCGGTCGCCAAATTCATCATCCTGGCCCATATTATCATGAGCTGGCTGATCACCTTTGGCGTGCTGAATATGCGTCAGCCCATTGTCGTGCAGATCTGGACCGGGCTGAACCGGTTGCTGGAGCCGGTCTACGGCCCCATCCGCCGCGCCCTGCCCAATATGGGTGGCATCGACCTGGCCCCGCTGATCGTGATCCTGGGTGTATTCGCGTTCGAGATCGTGCTGCGCAACAACGCCACGGTGTTCATGTAGCGCGGGTTTGATCGGCACATGGGCGCTCGACGCTTACGCCGATAACGCGCAGGACAACCGGATGCGATTCAATCTGCATGCGGATCCGAACCGCCTGCGGATACGCCGGGCCGCTTGCCGCGTGCTGCTGGCTGACCGGATCGGGCAAACCGCTGCGCGTCTTCATCAGATCGCCGCGCCCGGCACTGACCAGAACGCCCAGCACGATCGCCATACCCAAAACGGCGGTCTTGATCTTCTGCCTGATCTGAATTCGGGACATGACACCCTCCTGTGCTATGGCCTATTCATTGCGCCATTGGCGATGAAATACAACGCAACAGGCCGTGAGGTCACGCGCGATTGAAAAGAGACGAGAGAGGCGGCGGATGATAGCCGACGACGTGTATGAGCAGGCTGTGCTCGGGTTGTGCGCAGGGTGTGACGCATGAAAATCGCGATGTGGAGCGGGCCGAGAAACCTGTCGACCGCGATGATGTATGCCTTCGCCGCGCGCGGCGATTGCGCCATCTGGGATGAACCGTTCTACGCCCCTTATCTGAAGGCGAGCGGTTCGGAACATCCGCTTTCGGCAGAGATCATTGCCGCCCATGAAAGCGATCCGGCCCGCGTGGCTGCGCGATGCCGGGGGCCGGTGCTCGAGGGCAAAAAACACTTTTACATGAAGCACATGCCACATCACATGCTGCCGGAAATGCCAATGGATTGGGTCGCGGATTGCTTGCATGTCCACCTCATCCGTCACCCGGCGCGCGTCATCGCCTCCTACGCCGCGAAACGCGAGAACCCGACGCTTGAGGATATCGGTTTTCCACAGCAGATGGCGCTTTATGAGAAAATCGGCGGCGTGGTGATCGACAGCGATGATATTCGGGCCAACCCACGGGAAATGCTGCTAAAACTCTGCGCCACAATCGGCCTGGATTTCACCGATTCCATGCTGCACTGGCCCGCGGGCGGCCATGCCGATGATGGCGTTTGGGCCGCGTATTGGTATGGTGCGATCCATAGCAGCACCGGCTTTGCGGGCCCCGAGGGCGCGCTGCCTGAGCTCACCGGCGCGGCGGCGGACCTGTTGCAACAGGCCCTGCCTTATTATCGCGAAATCGAAGCGCGAAAACTGCGCTAGCCCATCCGCCGTTTGCGGGCCGCCAGCAGTTTCAGACGCAAGGCGTTCAGTTGAATGAACCCCGCCGCGTCCTTTTGATCATAGGCCCCGGCATCGTCCTCAAAGGTCACATGCGCTTCGGAATAGAGGCTGTAATCAGACCAGCGACCGACTGTGCGCGCTTGCCCTTTGTAGAGCTTCATCCGCACCGTGCCGGTCACATAGGTCTGGCTGGCGTCAATCGCGGCTTGCAGCATCTCGCGCTCAGGGCTGAACCAGAACCCGTTATAGATCAGCTCGGCGTATTTCGGCATCAGCTCATCTTTCAGATGCATTGCACCCCGATCCATGGTGATCGATTCAATGCCGCGATGCGCCTCAAGCAACAAGGTGCCGCCGGGCGTTTCGTAGATGCCGCGTGATTTCATGCCGACAAAGCGGCCCTCGACCAGATCAAGCCGCCCGCAGCCATGCTTGCCGCCCAATTCATTCAACCGGGTCAGGATCGTGGCGGGCGACATCGCCACGCCATTGATGTTGACGGCGTCGCCCTTTTCAAAGCCGATTTCCACGTATTCGGGCGTATCAGGCGCATCCTCGGGATGCACGGTGCGCTGATAGACGTAGTCGGGCGCATCCACGGCCGGATCTTCCAGAACCTTGCCCTCTGACGAGGTGTGCAGCAGGTTCGCATCGACCGAAAACGGCGCTTCGCCGCGTTTGTCCTTGGCAATCGGAATCTGGTTTTTCTCTGCGAAATCAATCAGCTTGGTCCGGCTGGTCAGATCCCATTCCCGCCAGGGCGCAATCACCTTGATATCGGGGTTCAGCGCATAGGCCGCCAGTTCGAACCGGACCTGATCGTTGCCCTTGCCGGTCGCGCCATGGGCCACCGCATCGGCCCCGTGTTCGGCGGCCAGTTCCACCAGACGCTTGGAAATCAACGGCCGCGCGATGGAGGTGCCAAGCAGATACAGCCCCTCATACACCGCATTGGCGCGGAACATCGGGAACACGAAATCGCGGACGAATTCCTCACGCACATCCTCGATATGAATATTTTCCGGCGCGATGCCCAACAGCTCGGCCTTGGCGCGCGCCGGTTCCAGCTCTTCGCCCTGCCCCAGATCGGCGGTGAAGGTGATCACCTCACAGCCATATTCCGTCTGCAACCATTTCAGGATGATCGAAGTATCGAGACCGCCGGAATAGGCAAGGACGACTTTCTTGGGCGCGGACATTTCAGGCACTCCGGGAATTTAGATTGACCGCGCGGGCGATACCGGGTTTTCAGGGGGGAAGCAAGGAGAGTGCGTTATGGATGACGGGTATCGGATGCTGCAACATGTGGTGCGGCAGGTTTTCGGCAATCTGGGGCAGGCGGCGCGGCTGACGCTGCTGCTAACGGCCGGGCCGATGCTGGTGATCTTTTATCTCTCGGCTCAGACGGTTCCGGGCCCCGGCGGCGTGTCGCAGCCACAGAACCCCGGCCTGATACTCGTGCTTTTCCTCGTAAATATCGTGACCTCGGCCTGGGCCGCTGTCGGCTGGCACAGATATGTCCTGCGCGAGGAATATGGTACCGGTGTCGTGCCGCATTGGCGCGGCGGCAATATCAAATCCTATATCGGGCGGTTGATCGTTCTGTTCCTCGCCCTTTTTGTGGCGGGTCTTGGTTTCGGGCTGCTCGTGTTCATCATCATGACGACGGTTCAATCTCTGGCGGTGCTCTGGGCGCTGGTCCTTGGGGCCGCAATCGGCTTTTCCTGGCTTGCCGTGCGCTTTGGCCTGATCCTGCCCGCGGCGGCCGTGGGCGAACGCATGACGCTCAAGGAAAGCTGGAACGAGACCATACCCGTATCCACCGACATTCTGGTGCCCGTCGTTGTTCTGGCGATCGGGATCAGCATCGTCAGCAGCGCTGTGAACGTGGTGTTTGGGGCCTCCGTTATCGGGCTTGTTGCCTCGGCGCTGGTCTACTGGCTCCAGATCCTTCTGAACCTGTCGTTGATGACCACCGTTTACGGCATGCAGATCGAGGGTCGGCCCCTGCAATGACCACAGATTTCGCGGATAACGCCCGCCACGCGACCGATGCCATGCGCGCGCTGTTTCCCGAAACACCCTTGTTGCGCAATGCCTATCTGTCGGATCGTTACGGGGCCGATATCTGGCTGAAGCGCGAAGACCTGTCGCCGGTGCGATCCTACAAGATCCGCGGTGCCTTCAACGCGATCACCAAGCATCTGGCGCTGCATCCCGATCAGGGGCAATTCGTCTGCGCCAGTGCCGGAAACCACGCGCAGGGGGTGGCGTTCGTCTGCCGCCACATGGGCAAACACGGCACCATCTTCATGCCAGTAACGACGCCGAAACAGAAAATCGCCAAGACGCAAGCGTTTGGCGGCGACGCGATCGAGATCAAACTGGTGGGCGATTATTTCGATGACACGCTGAGCGCCGCGCAAAATTTTTGCGCGACAAGCGGTGCGCATTTCCTGTCTCCCTTCGATGATCTGGACGTGATGGAAGGTCAGGCCTCGGTCGCGGTCGAATTGATCGACCAACTGGGCACGGCCCCCGACCGGTTGATTCTGCCGGTGGGCGGCGGCGGGTTGTCGGCGGGTGTCACCGCCTATTTGGCCGCGGTCGGGGCGCATACACGGCTGAAACTGATGGAACCGGCGGGTGGTGCAAGCCTGACATCTGCGTTGAAAGCGGGCAAACCCGTCACCCTGCCGCGTGTCGATAGCTTCGTCGATGGCGCGGCGGTGGCGCGGATCGGCGCGCATCCGTTTCAGATCCTGCGCCAGACCGATCCCGGCGATGTGCTGGTGGCCCCCGAAAACCGGATCTGCGTGACGATACTGGAGATGCTGAATATCGAAGGCATCGTGCTGGAACCCGCCGGCGCGCTAGCTGTCGATGCCCTGCGCGATCTTGGCGCGGCCATGCAGGGGCAACAGGTCGTCTGCGTCACCTCGGGCGGGAATTTCGATTTCGAGCGTCTGCCCGAGGTCAAGGAACGCGCGATGCATTTCCAGGGGCTGAAGAAATACTTCATCCTGCGCCTGCCGCAACGCCCCGGCGCGCTCAAGGATTTCCTGGCGCTGCTTGGCCCGGATCAGGATATCGCCCGGTTTGAATACCTCAAGAAATCGGCGCGTAATTTCGGCTCGGTCCTGATCGGTATCGAGACCGGCGCGCCGGAAAGCTTCGATCGGCTGTTTGAACAGATGGCCGAGGGCGGCTTTGCCTATCGCGACATCACCGAGGATGAAGTTCTGGCCGAGTTCATGATCTAGGCCGCCATCGCGGGCAACTCTTCGCCCGCCGCGTCCACCGAAGCCTGAAACAGCGCCACCAGCGGGGCCATATCGACCGCCTCACCGTCCCGACAGCGTTTTTCCGCATCGCTGCACGCGGCGGCAAACCCGGAAAACCCCAGATTTGAGGCGCTGCCGCGCAACCCGTGAAATGCCGCCGGTGTGATTGCGGCCGGGTCAGTGCGGAGAACCGACAGCAATTCGCCCATTTCTTCGAGAAAAATCTCGGCCACTTCGCCGAAATCCTCTTCCCCGATTTCCTCTTTCAACTCGGTCAAACGGGCCCGATCGATCATGCCACCCTCCAAACGTCGCGCCCCCACGCCAGCACACCCTGGGCCCGCACTTGTTAACAGAGGCTTGCAGACCAATTTTCGAATGGTTTGGATTTTACCCTTCACTTGGATTTAACACCTGATCTGCCAAGCAGGGGGGAACCAAGGCAGGGGGACTCGTGCCGGAGGACGCAATTCATATCAAGCACCATCCCGGGGTCGATTTTGTCGCCGGTCCTGCGCATGTTCTGGTGCTGGATGACAGCCGCGCGCAGCGCCGGTTGCTGGCCACTCTGCTCAGGAAATGGGGGCATCCGGTCACGGTCTGTGAAACGCCCGCAGATGCGCTGGCCGCCCTTGCCGACCCCTCTATTTCGATCGTTCTGACCGATTGGATGATGCCCGGCATGACCGGCCCGGAATTTTGCCGGGCCTTTCGCCAGATGGGCCGCGAAAGCTATACCTATGTTATCCTGCTGACATCCAAGACCGAGAAATCCGAGATTGCGCATGGCCTGGATGCCGGTGCCGATGATTTCGTCTCGAAACCGCTCGACCCGCATGAATTGCGGGCGCGGATGCGAGCCGGAAAACGGATCATCGACATGCAACAGGAACTGGTCTGGCAAAATCAGCGGGTGCGCACAACCCTGACCGAAATGCGCGGGCTTTATGATGCGCTCGACCGCGATCTGCAGGATGCAAAGGATCTTCAGGATTCGCTGCTGCGCGAAACCTTCCGGCAGTTCGACACCGGTCAGATCGCGTTGACCCTGCGCTCCAGCGGCCATGTCGGCGGCGATCTGGTGGGGTTCTTTCCCATTGATGGTGAGCGGATCGGGGTATTTTCGCTCGACGTGTCCGGGCATGGCGTGACCTCTGCTTTGTTGGCGGCGCGGATGGCGGCCCTTCTGGGCACCGCCGCGCCGGAACAGAACGTGGCGATGACCCAGAACAAGGGCGGGCAATGGGATCTGTTGCCCCCCCACAAGGTGGCCGCCAAGCTGAACCATATGATGTTCAGCGAAATCGGTACCGATCTCTATTTCACGCTCGCGCTGGCCGATCTCAACTTACGTAGCGGTGCTGTGACGATGGTGCAGGCGGGGCACCCGCATCCGGCCATTTTGCACCCTGATGGCTCGGTCACCTGGCAGGGTGCGGGCGGCATGCCCATCGGCCTGCTGGAAGATGCGGTGTTCGACAGCTTCACATTCACCCTCGCCCCCGGTGACCGGCTGTTTATGTATTCCGACGGTGTCACCGAATGTCAGGGGATCGGCACCGGTGATCTGGGCGAAGACGGGCTCGAATCCCTGCTGCGCCAGACGGCGGATGATCAGGGTGACGCCCTGCTGGACAACCTCGTTACCGCGCTACAGCATTTTGCCGGGCGGACCGAATTTGACGATGATGTTTCGCTGGTTGCCTTTGACTTTACAGGCCCATCGCCCGCCTGATCCGGCCCACGAAAAACCGGTCGCCATCGACGCCCAGACGTTCCTCGGCCACCTGCCACGGCAGAAACACCGGAATATGCCCCGGCTCGGACGGGGCCGCGATGCGCGGGCCCAACTGCGCGACATAGACATGGCATTGCTTCTGCGCCCAGATCTCGTAATCCGGCATATAGGTAAAGCGGTGAAACATGCCCAATCGGCGCGGGCCGTGAATGCGGTATCCGGTTTCCTCCAGCACCTCGCGATGCAACGCGCGCACCGCGCTTTCGCCGGGATCGACGCCACCGCCCGGCAATTGCAGCTCGGGCACCGGGCGTTCCTGAAACGTGGCCAGGATCCCGTCGCCCGCCATCACGATCGCATAGGCCCCCATGCGCGGCTGATAGCGGCGGTTGGGGTCGGGTTTTGGTCCGAAACGGCGGTTCATGGCGGGCTCTTGCGCGGGCGATGGGTTGGCAAGGCGCTTGCCCCGCTTATATGGGCGCGGTATGCCAGCCCGCGCCGCGGAAGGAAAGCCAATGACCCTCAGCACGAAAATCGCCTGGGACGACACCGTCCTGCCCTTCCAGCTGGACCGGTCCGACATCCGGGGTCGGGTGGCGCGGCTTGATGGCACCATCGACCAGATCCTGGCGCAGCACGATTACCCGCGCGGGGTCGAGGGCATGGTCGCCGA
>Ga0316204_10004983_pt1 | contig 22791 bp, 17 predicted proteins | sample 6monrhotite_MG_2_FD_205661 | JGI IMG/M metagenome (GOLD analysis project Ga0316204, IMG submission 205661) | Microbial mat bacterial communities from mineral coupon in-situ incubated in ocean water Damariscotta River, Maine, United States -... | ecosystem: Environmental > Aquatic > Marine >... | reverse complement strand
ACGCTTCGGCAAAGAGGCGGGCTCGGGGAGATACCATGACTGATCAGCCAGTTTCGCGCGCGGATCGCGCGCAGACTCCAGCTTATTCCAACTACGTTATTTTCTCCTTGTTCGTGGTTTACACGTTCAACTTTATCGACCGGCAAATCGTTGCGGTCATGCAAGAGCCGATAAAGGCTCATTTTGATTTGTCGGATCTGCAACTTGGATTGCTGACGGGGCCAGCTTTTGCGCTGCTTTATGCGGTTTTGGGTTTGCCGATCGCCTATTTGGCTGATCGCTGGAACCGGGTCTCTATCATTTCGATATCACTCGCGGTCTGGAGTGCCTTTACGGCGCTCTTTGGGTTGGTGAATTCCTATTACATGCTGTTTTTAATGCGAGTTGGTGTCGGGATTGGCGAAGCCGGTTGTTCGCCGCCTGCACATTCGCTCATTTCTGACTACGTACCGCCGCGTAAACGCGCCGGAGCGATGTCGATCTATTCGCTTGGAATTCCCATCGGTTCTGTCTTGGGTATTTTGATTACGGCGGTCGTATATCGGGCCGTGGCAGATTATTACGAGGCCAATGGTGCACCAGAATTGCTGGCGATGATCGGTGCCGATGTAGCCTGGCGGGTGCCGTTTCTTCTGATCGGCATTCCGGGCGTTATTCTAGCCATTATTGTGAAGCTGACCGTGAAAGAGCCTCAGCGCGGGCGGTTTGACGGTGTCGCAAATGACGGAAGCAGGTCATCGCTTGGCGATGTACTCAGCGCTTTGAGCAAGAAGCCTTCATTTTGGTATATCGCCTTTGCCGCCGCCATTGCTTCGCTCGTTGGGTATGGCCTGTTTCCATGGCTTTTGAGCTATTTTATCCGCCTTTCACTGGCGTCCGGCGTGGCGCCCCAGGATGCTCTGGCCAATGCCGCCATTCCATATTCTTTCGTGATCGGGGGAGGTGGTTTCATCGGAACATTGGCTGGCGGTTTTCTAACGGACAAGTTTTCCGGAAAATGGCTGGGGGCCTATGTTGCAATCCCGGGCGCAGCTCTCTTGCTGGCGCTGCCGATCTATTTTGCATCCTTGTCCATTCCGCCAAACTGGTTGGCCTTCTTGTTGCTGGGCATCGCAAGTGCGTTCGGCTCGATGTGGTATGGGCCGGTCTGGGCGGTAACGCAAAATTTGGTGAAGCCATCGATGCGAGCAATGGCGCCTGCCATTTTGCTGTTCATCATCAATATCATAGGGTTGGGTATCGGACCGCCAGCGGTCGGCGCGCTCAGCGACTTTTTCCGTGAAGCCTATGGTGATCAAGCTCTGCGCTATGCGATCTTGGCGATTTCTTCGATGATCATTCCAGCGGGCGGGCTCTTTTTGCTGGCCTCAAGGTCGGTTGCCAAGGATTGGGAGGCTGTAGAATGAAATATTCACACGCTGCAATGATAGGCCTTGTTGGCGGTTTGTTGGTGTTCTCCGGACCGGCTATGGCTGACCGGGACGCATTTTCTACCGGCCCCGTCATTGAAGACTTCGGACCCGTAGCCGATGTGCCGGGCGCTTTTTCGCTGGCACCGGAGACAGAATTGCGCGTTGCATTTGATACATCGACTGCTGCCGAGGCCGATGATTTGAACCGGACACTGGTTTCTGCGGCGCGTTTTATCAACATGCACGGTCGGGCTGGTGTTGATCCTGCTAATATTCATTTGGCCATCGTGCTGCATGGTCAGGCCGTCCGCGATGTTGCGAGTGTTGAAGGTGGGCAATCGGTTGCGAATGCCGCGCTGATCGAGGCTCTACTGGATCACAATGTCGAGATTTACGTCTGTGGCCAATCGGCGGCTTATTATGATGTAGCGACGGATGATTTATTGCCCGGCGTCACCATGTCGATCTCAGCCATGACAGCTCATGCCCTGCTGCAACAGGACGGTTACACATTGAACCCTTTCTAGGGCTGTAAATTTTCGCGCACATGGTAGCGAGCTTCCGTATAAGCTGGAGATTGTGACCCGATTGCGAGAGCGGAGCCTCTTTTGCTGACCATTACAACCAAGTTGCTGATTGATGTCCTGATTGCACTCGGGGCATTTGCTGGTGGCTGGTTTTTGGCGTCCGCGGGTGGTTTTCCTGTCGGCGGGCTATGGGCATGGTTTGGCAATGGCCTGATTTACGCCGTGCTCATAGTGATCGCGCAGATGCCCGCTCGCGTTTACCGACATTCATGGCGCTACGTGTCTCCTCCGGATCTTTTGCGCATTGTTCAGGTGGCGTTGTTTGCCACGCTCGGACTTGCCGCCGTCGATTATCTTATCTTCCGACAAGCCATGGGCCCGGGTGAGTTTTACGGTTTTGCCTGGATGCTCGCTACGGGCGGAATGATGCTGGTCCGGACAGCGGTTCGGGCGGCTCGGGAACAAAGACTTTCCGAATTACTCCTGCCATTTCCGACCAAACCGCTGCATGCGGGCAAGCCGCGGATGATTTTAATCGGCACGCCGTCGGATGTAGATGCCACGCTGCGCGAGGTTATCGATCGGGCGGACTTCGGATATGAGCCCGTCGGTATTGTTCTGGATGATAATAGTCTGGCCGGGCAAGGTATTCGCGGTATTCGGGTTCTTGGAACGACCAGAGTGCTGGAAGCGATTGCTGACGCCCAAACGGATGGTGCCGAAAGTAATGTGGCGTTGGTTTTTACCGCGCCGCCTATCTCACTCAAGGGCATTGACCGGGCAGCCATAGCGCGTTTGCGGAAACGCGACTTTCGTATCTTGACGTTGCCGCGCACTGCCGACTTGTCGGAAAGTGATCACCGCCGTTTTCGTCTACGCAAGCTCAAGCTGGAAGATTTGTTGTCGCGTCCACCCGTCAATTTGCCACTCGAACCGCTGCGTACAGGCTTCAGAGGTCGACGAGTAATGGTGACGGGAGCCGGTGGAACCATTGGTGCCGAATTGTGTCGGCAAGCGGCGGCTCTTGGCTGTTCCGAACTGGTGATGCTGGACCTTGCCGAGACGCCGCTCTTTGAGATTGATCGGGAAATATCTGAACGGTTTACATCGGTGAAACGCCGCGCCCTTCTTCGCGATATTCGCGACGGTCAATCGATCCGTGAGGCGATAGAAGCTACCCGGCCAGAAGTCATCTTCCACGCTGCGGCACTCAAACATGTGTCGCTCATGGAAGAGCATCCCAAGCAGGCCGTTGAGACCAATGTTCTGGGCACCGCCAATGTGGCCCGAGCGGCTCGAGAATTTGACGTTGCGCAGATGGTGTTGATCTCGACCGACAAGGCTGTTGAACCGATCAACGTCATGGGCGGCGCAAAACGCCTTGCCGAAGCCGTGGTCCACAAAATGGCAGACGAGGCAGAAGGCGTGACACGGTTCGGTGTGGTCCGTTTTGGCAATGTGCTGGGGTCTAACGGCTCGGTGGTTCCGATCTTTCGGTCCCAGATCGAAGCGGGCGGACCGGTGACGATTACCCATCCAGATATGGAACGGTATTTCATGACGGTTCCAGAAGCCGTACAGCTGGTGCTTCATGCGACATTGGAAGCGGCGAAAAATGGCGGCGACCCGGCTGTGTATGTTTTGGACATGGGCGAACCGGTCAAAATCATGGATATGGCGGAGCGTTTGATCGAGCTTTGTGCGCCAGCCGGTATGGAATCCGAGATCGAAATTGAAGTCACCGGTCTGCGGCCAGGTGAAAAAATTCGCGAAGCGTTGATCGATTCCGGGGAAATGCTGGTTTCGGCCATGGACGGACTGCAAAAAGTCAAACCGAATGAAGCAAGTCGATTGGCTTGGCCGGAAATTGAAAGCTTGATTGAATTTTCTCAAAAACACAGCTCTGTCGAGCTATCTGACCGCATTCGATCCGACGTCGGACGAATTCGCGGAAGTTGAGTCGCAACAGCCTGCGCGTTTGATTAGAAATTTGTCCATATGGTTCGTTTACGGACTTTCTTTTCACTCTTGTCAGGCTCTTGGAAAAACGCACATTTTGAGACACATTAGAAATCAGCGCGACGTCCGCGCCTGAGATGTCACGAAGGTAAAGTGTATGACCCCTGATGACGCCATTATTGCCCGTTCTGAAGCCATATTGAAGAATTGGCGAACGCTGGATTGGGCCAGCGTATTTTCCGTAATAATTTATCCCGTGCTGGGCGTTTTGGCGCTGACAGCCGCGATCATCGTCGGCTTGGCCTTTGAAGGTGTCCATTTGCACTGGTGGCACGGGCCGCTCGCATTTGGTGCCATCGCTGGTGCCGTCTTTATCTGCAATATGGGGATCGGCCCGTTGCACCGAATTTTGCAACACCGCGCCGGACAATTGGCGGTTCCCGCCCAAGTGCTGGTGATGGTGAATTGCGTCATAGCGATGCAGGGCAGGATGAAAGACTGGGTCAATTATCACACTCAACATCATCACTGGGCCGATAAGGCGGGTGATCCTCATAATCCCAATGAGGGGAAATTGTGGGCATGGATGGGTTGGTTGATGTGGCGCGATGAGGCGGATCTGGAGCGCCCGACAGCGCGTTGGCTGGAGCGCTATTCAATTGTTCGCTTTCACGACAAGCATTTCCTTTGGCTCTACCTGATCGCGCATTTGCTGGTTCCGCTGGTCGTTTATGCCATCACATGGATGTTGGGTGGGCCGCTGATTCTGGTCGCCATCCTTCATGCGTCTCTGGTGGTCGGGCGAAGCCTGCAATTTCATGCCACCACGCTCGGCGTAAACGTGTTCGGTCATATGAAAACGCCGAAATGGTTTGATTACGTGCTGGCATTATTGACCGGCGGCGAAGCCTTGCACGGCCACCATCACGACTTTCCACGCAGCGCTTTGCACTTGCCCAAAAACGGCATATGGAATCGTATCGTCGACTATAACGGCACGGTCCTGCTCATCATGAACAGGTTGAAGCTGGCGAAAGATCTGAAAATTGCGCCGCAATTTCTTCCAGCACCTTTGCCAGTGCAGAGCTAGGCAGTGCGTTGATGAACCGAATTCTGCGGCAGAAATACTGTAAATTTCGATCCTTCATGCGGCCGGGTATCGACTGATATCCGGCCGTTTTGCCGATCAACGGCCTGGCGAACGATCGCGAGACCGATTCCGGCGCCTTCATATTCCCCTCGCGGATGGAGCCGTCTGAACGGCTCGAAAACCTGTTCCGCGAACTTCGGTTCAAATCCGATGCCGTTATCTGCTACCGAAATGGTCCAGCCCGCATTGCACTCTGACATTTCAATTTGGATGATCGGCGCAGCCTTGGATCGATACTTGATAGAATTTGAAACCAGGTTTTGCAGAATTTGGGTGAGAAGAAAGCGGTCCGCTACGAGATGATTGTTCCCGGATAATGATACCGATGCATTCGCCGTCGCGATCCGTGTGGAGAGCTGGGTCTCAATATCCGCAATCAACCCGGAAAGCGTCAGTTCTTCTGGCCTTACGGGACGCATTTCAAGTTGTGAATACTCGAGCAGATCGTCGATCAATTGCTGCATTCGGGTTGCGCCATCAACGAGAAATTCAAGACAGCGATCACCATCAGCATCAAGTTGACCGCCATATTGACCTCGGAGCAAACCCGCAAAAGCGGATATTTTTCTGAGGGGCTCTTGTAAATCATGCGACGCGATGGTGGCAAAACGGTCGAGTTCTCGATTTGATCGTTCCAGATCGCGATAGGCTTTGCGCAATTGAGTCACATCGGTCATTACGCCATAGCCGGTTTTTTCTCCGGTGCCCGGATGGGTTTCCAGATACGCATTCATCAAACCGTCAATGGTATCACCATTTTTTCTGCGAAATCGGAGCGCTACATTTCGTGCGCGGCCGGTCATCATTAGATCTGGTATCGCGTGCTGGTTCGCGTAAATGCGCGATTCCTCCGTCAGGAAGTCAGACGATGGACGGCCAATAACTTCTTCACGAGTGTATCCCATATGGCTGAGCCAATAGGCGCTGACATTGATGATAATGCCATCGGAATCAATCTGATGAAACATCGCGGGCGTGCGACGAAAAATGGATTCAAATCGGTTTCGTTCTGTTTCCAATCTGGCCTGCAACTCGATCGTATCGGTCTCATCCTTGATGATTCCATTAGCGATGAGACCTCGCCCGATGGCGTCTTTTCGTGTGACGCCACCAATTGATCTTAACCACCTCCATTGCCCGGCCTTATCTTTCAAACGATAGGAGACATCAATCGTGTCTGAGCGCCCCTCCGTAATGGCCAGGGTCTGTCTGATAACGTCACCAACATCGTCGCGATGGACGAGCGAACACCAATAGGCTCCGGTAAACACCTCATTGGGTGTTTTGAGATTTACATGCCGTGCCAGAGGTCCGGTAAGTTGGCATGTGTTGTCTGCAAGGTCGAAACGCCAAGCGCCAAGATCCGCAGTGCCCATAGCGGATTCGAGATATTGTTCGGCTTCGGTGGATTTTTCTTCCAGTTGTTTCCGTTCGGTGATGTCGGAAAAAGTCCCGGCAGCGACCAGAGGATGCCCATCTGAATTCCGCTTGATCACGCGCCCAGTATCTCGCGCAAAAATCAAAGACCCGTCCGGTCGGGCGAAGCTTAATTCCGTTTGGGCTTGTCCGTTTTCAAAAAGATCTTCTACAAAACGAGTGCAAGCGGTGACGCCGTGATCAGTTAAGCGTTGTTTCCAGTCATCCAGCGTTAGCCGGCCTTTCATGCCCTCAATTCCAAAAATATCTTCCGCCGCTGGTCCCGCTAACTCTATCTCATTGGTAAGCAAATCCATTCGCCAGGCTGTGTCGCGCACGGATTCCAGTGCATCCCGAAACAGTTGTTCGGTGTCCGCGACTTCCCCGGTGCGTTGGACCGTCTCTGTGATATCGCGAATTGTCGCGATATAGCCAATGAGCGCTCCATTATCGTCATTTAGTAGTGCAGCCTTGGTTTCGCCTATGATTTCCCGGCCCGTTTTTGACCGATATAACGTGTAATAGAATTCATTTGGTGGCTGACCGCCCAAAGCTTCAAGCTGCACCGCTATGTCGCGAAACTGGTCAGTGTCCTTGTAGAGCATTTCGCTTGAGGTGCCGACGACTTCACCAGCAGAATAACCAAAGAGTTTGGTAAAGGCCGGATTGATCATTTTAACCCGGCGGTCAGTGTCGACCACAAGGACGGCATTTGCAGTATGTTCGAAAAGTGTTTCATACACTCGTCGGCTTAAGGCAGGATCTACAGACATAAAGGCTCCCGAATCGCAGTGCAGGATACAAAATCCCCACCAATTCGTAACCTTATTCCCATTGCTGTTACCTGCATGAGGTGAAAGCTGGCCAAAACGCTGGCGAGCTTTATCTTCTCGGCATTACCAAGACCAAGGATATCTATTCGTGACTCAACAGTCTGACACCGGTTCCAGCCCCATTCTTTCGGTTGAGGATCTGGCCGTAACCTTCTCGACCCCGGATGGTCCAGTCGAGGCCGTGAAGGGTATTAACCTTCATATTCATCCCGGTGAATGTTTGGCGGTGGTCGGCGAGTCGGGATCGGGAAAGAGCCAGACGTTTTTGGCCGCAATGGGACTTTTGGCGTCCAATGGTCGTGCAACGGGTTCGATCAAGTATCGTGGCACTGAAATTTTGAATTTGAGAACCGGAAAACTCAACCGTATTCGCGGCAAGTCGATGACGATGATTTTTCAGGATCCGCTGACCTCACTTACGCCTCATATGAGAGTTGGTGACCAGATGCGCGAAGTCTTGAAGAAGCACATGAAATTGGGCGGCGAAGCGGCCAGTAAGAGAGCGCTTGATTGGCTCGAGCGCGTTCGAATCCCCGAATCCAAAAGTCGATTGAACCAATACCCCCACGAATTGTCCGGCGGGATGCGCCAACGCGTCATGATCGCCATGTCGATGTTGTGCGAACCTGACTTGTTGATCGCCGATGAACCCTCGACCGCCCTGGACGTTACCGTGCAGGCGCAGGTTCTGGATATTATGGACGACCTGAAACGCGAAACCGGAGCAGCGATTGCGCTCATCACCCACGATATGGGTGTTGTGGCCCGCATGGCGGACCGAGTTGAGGTGATGCGCAATGGTGTTTATGTCGAAAGCGGCTCTGCCAACCAAATTTTCCATGAACCCGAAAACGAGTATACACGCATGCTTCTGGAGGCGATGCCTCGCATCGACCAACCGGACAAACTCGGTCATGTCGCCCTACCGTCCTACACTGAAATCGAAGGCGCGAAGCCCATACTTACCATCGACGATGTCCGGGTTCATTTCCCGATCAATGTCGGGGGTGGATTTATTCCCAAACGCAAACCTTTGAAGGCTGTCGATGGAGTCAGTTTTGATCTTCGCAAAGGTGAAACGCTCGGCGTAGTGGGCGAATCCGGATGCGGTAAATCGACTTTGGCGCGGGCGGTATTGCAATTAGTGCCAACAACAGCCGGTTCAGTGGCCTGGTTGGGCAAAGATCTGACTTCGATCAGCAAGCGTAGTTTACGCAAAACACGCCGCGACTTGCAGATTGTGTTTCAGGACCCGCTGGCCTCTCTGGATCCTCGGATGACGGTAGGCTCGTCGATCGCCGAGCCGCTTATGACATATGAAAACCGCCTGAGCCGGTCGCAACGACAAGATCGTGTTCGCTCGATGATGGAAAAAGTGGGTCTCGACCCGGACATGATCAATCGTTACCCGCATGAATTATCGGGTGGCCAGAACCAACGAGTCGGCATTGCGCGCGCCATGATCCTGAGCCCAAAACTGGTCATTTGTGACGAAGCAGTCTCTGCGCTGGATGTGTCTATTCAGGCGCAGATTATCAAACTTCTGATCACCCTTCAAAAAGAGATGGACCTCTCCATGATCTTCATCTCGCACGACCTCTCGGTTGTACGGGAGGTCTCGCACCGCGTGATGGTGCTATATTTGGGGCGTGTGGTGGAGTTGGCGGATCGCGAAACTATTTATGATGATGCGCGCCATCCGTATACGCAGGCATTGATTTCGGCGGTACCGATTCCGGACCCGGACATTGAAAAATCGCGGGTGCGTTTGAAGTTGGAAGGTGATTTGCCATCTCCGATGGACCCTCGCGCCCAGCTGCGATTCTTTAAGTCGAAATTGGTTGATGACGCTGATGCCGAGCAATATCGTCCGCAATTGGAAGAGGTATCGCCCGGACATTTCGTGGCGGAACATGATCCGATAGAGACCGTGTTGGCCAGCGATTAGGCTTGCTGTCTACCTGACCACTTTTTCATTAAACGAAATAAGACGGAGCCGTTAGGGTCCGCCCTAGATGAGCCGTATTCAAAAAAGGACCAACCATGCTCTTAGATATTCGCGACCTACGTTGTTCGGTTGTTGCCATCGCCGCCGGGCTGGCCGTGGCGATGACGCCGACCACCGTCGCCAATGCGTTCCAGGGCGAGGGGTTTGCTCAAGATCGAAGCGATATCGCTGCCGATACCGCGGTTCGGTACGGCCAGCTCGCGAACGGGTTGCGCTACGCAATCATGCAGAATGAAACACCGCCCAACACAGCATCGATTCGTATGGCGCTGAATGTTGGCTCGATGGTGGAGGCTGATGATCAACGCGGTTTGGCTCATTTCATAGAACACATGGCCTTCAATGGTTCGACCAATGTTCCGGAAGGCGAAATGGTCGCGTTGCTTGAGCGGTTTGGATTGCAGTTCGGCCCCGATACGAATGCCGGTACCAATCAAGGGTATGTCGTTTATCAGCTGGATATGCCCGAGGTCGATGATGAAACGATTGATACCGGCCTCTTCTTGATGCGTGAAACGGCATCGAATCTGACGTTGGATATCGATGCCATTGATCGCGAACGGGACATCATCCTGTCAGAAGAGCGAGTTCGGAATACGCCCGCGCGCCGCTGGCGCAACGCGCTGATGGAGTTTCGATATCCCGGCTCACTGGTGGCCCGCCGGGATGCAATCGGGATACCGGAAGTTATCCAGACGGCCCCGCAGGAAGCATTCGCTCGCTATTATGATGCCTATTATACGGCAGACCGAGCCATGCTGGTAGTTGTTGGTGATATCGATGTCGATAGGATTGAAAGCGAAATCGCTGAAGTCTTTGGCGATTGGTCGCGATCTGATGTTGAGATTGAGGACCCCGTAGCCGGAGAAGTCGCCGGCGATCGCGGTTTCGAAGCGGGCTATTTTCATGACCCGGACTTTTTTACGTTGGTGACTGTTGAATCTACCCGTCCAGATACAATTGAGCCCGATACCGCTGCGAGCCGCTATGACGGCCTTCTCGATTCATTGGGCACGTCGATTGTTTCGCGACGTTTTTCAACGATCATCAGTTCCGGCACATCGCCGCTGCTACAGGCGGGCGCAAGCTATTCTACCGAGGAATATGGATTTGCATCGCGAGCTAATATGCTCGCTGTATCCCAACCTGAACGCTGGGAGGAAGGGCTTGCTCTGGTTGAGCAGGAATTGCGCCGGGCTCTGGAACATGGCTTCACACAGGCGGAGCTCGACGAGCAGTTAACCAATCTTCGAACCGGACTTGAGACCGCTGTTGACCAAGTGGACACGCGAAATTCGGCATCGCTTTCAGGCGCGCTCTGGAGCAGTTGGCGTTACAATCAGGTGTTCAATCACCCCGCTGACGGATTGGCGCGGTATAATGATTTCGAGAGTGGCATAACCGTTGAAGCCGTGAATGCGGCGTTCCGCGAGCAGTGGGCCGGTAATGGTCCTCTGGTTTTCCTAGCCACTTCGCTTGAAATTGATGATGCCGAAGCCCGCGTCGCAGACGTCTGGAATGAAAGCTCGCAGACTGCAGTAGAGCCTGTAGAAGACATTGAATTGGCCGCATGGGCCTATGAGGAGTTTGGCGAGGCCGGCGAAGTTGTTGATCGCACGGAAATCGAGGATTTGGGCGTTACCCGCCTGGTTTTCGACAACGGTGTGCGGGTCACCCTGAAACAGACCGATTTTGAAGACGATATTATCCGCTTGGATATGCGGTTTGGTCGCGGTGATATTGAACCGCGCAATGAGGCCGTGGTCGATACGGTTGCGAGCGGTATTTTCACTGCGGGTGGGCTCGAAGCGCATTCCCTGGATGAATTGGGCCGGATTCTGGCCGGGCGGAATGTCGGCGGAGGTTTCAGCGTTAATGCCGGTTCCTTCAGCATGACGGCTGCAACAACGCCAGCCGACTTTGAACTTCAGCTTCAGCTTTTTGCCGCCTATATGACGGCTCCCGGTTATCGTCCAGAAAGTCTGGCGCAATACCGTGCTTCCCGGTCAGAAATTCTGCGAAATCTGGGATCGACGCCTGCGGGAGTCCGTACGCGGGACATTTCCCGGATGCTGAGATCAGGTGATCCGCGTTATGGTTTCCCGACCATCATGGAATCCGATCAGGTTGATCTTGACGATGTACGGGCTTTCCTGACGCCTGCGCTTGAAAGCGCGCCCATTGAGATCACCATTGTGGGTGATTTTGAAGAACAGGCGGTAATCGATGCTATAGCATCAACCATCGGAGCCTTGCCGGACCGTGCGGATGACTGGCCGGAATATCCTGAAAACCGCGTTCTGAATTTCCCGGAAGCGACGGAAACGCCGATCATTCTGACCCATAATGGCGGGGAAGAGCAGGCATTGGTCAATGTCTACTGGCCGACGACTGATGATAGCGATATTCGCACATCGCGGACAATTCGCCTGCTTCGCGCGATTATGGCGTTAAAAATGACCGAGCGTTTGCGCGAGGGTGAAGCCTTCACATATTCGGCCTCCTCATCGAATGTCGAAAGTAACTACCACCCGGATTATGGCTACCTCTATGTCGGTGCCGATATCCGTGCGGAGAACATTGAACCTGTCTACGAAATTATCGGGTTGATTGCTGCGGACATGGCGAATGGCGAGATCACAGATGACGAGGTCTTACGAGCGCGACGTCCATTGGTGGAGCAAATTCAAAATGCATTTGAAAGCAATTCGGCATGGATCAGCTGGCTTTCTCAATCATATGAAAGCCCGGATCGTCTCGACCGCATTCGCACCATCACGGAAGACTATTCCGAGATAACGCTGGAAGAAATCGTCGAAACGGCCCGAACCTACCTTTCGGACGATACGGCCTATCGTGTCACGATTGTTCCGGCGACAGCGGATTAGCGGGAACGCCCGGGATTAATTGCCTCGCCGTCAACGCCTGTTTGCCCTAGCGTTGGCGGCGAGAGTGGTTTTTGCGAGGGCGTCATGTTCCGATTGTTATCTGCGGCCGTCTTTGTCGCCGTTTTTTCATCTACGTCCGCGGTTGCGACAGATCGTATTATTGTTGCCTCGGTCGAAGTTGAAGCGAGCCCAGCAGATATCTGGGAGTTATGGACGACTGAGGAGGGGCTGACTTTTTTCGCGCCGCAATCCAGTATCGATCTGCGTCCCGGTGGAACTTATGAGGCCTATTTCGCTGTCGATGCACCCGTGGGGCAACGCGGCTCGGAGGGTACGCATATTCTCGGGTATCAGCATGAGCGCATGTTGACGGTTACATGGGCGCTTCCGCCGTACATGCCGGATGTGCGCCCTCATCTGACATCGCTGACGATAGAAATCATCCCGATTTCCGATACGACGACACACGTCACCATCACCCATACTGGATGGGGAGAAGGCGGAGAGTGGGACGATGCTTACGTCTATTTTCAGCAAAACTGGCCGCAAGTGCTCACCGCCATGTCGGAAGCATTGACCAGAGCCGTTGAATAGGTTGGCATGCATTCAAGATTATTTTCGACCCGTAATCCGGAGTTTTCCATGCGTATTGCCGCTCTTTCCTCCATCGCTCTGCTGACAGCCTGCACCAGTGCTCCTGTCGAGCCTCCTATTCCTACTGATCCTTCAGATGCGCTTTCCGTGGTCGCTGCCGCACGGCTTTGCGACCCAGCGGATTTTGAAGGCATGGATATGCCGGATATCGGGCGCCCGCAATTTGAGGGCAATCCGAGCCAGGCCGAGCGCAATCAGCTCGAAGGCGATATGTATTTGGAGCGAATGAACTTACAGCCATGCGTCTATGCGCTGCCATCCGGCTTGCATATCCGTGTGTTGCGCGCATCCGGAGAAGATGCCTTGAGCCCTGAGGGCGGGGAAACCGTTCGCGTTCACTATGAGGGTACTAATATTGACGGGGAGGAGTTTGATTCTTCCTACGCGCGGGGCGCTCCGGCTGAATTTCCGTCTGATCGTCTGATCAATGGATGGGTTGAAGCATTGGGCCTGATGCGGACTGGCGAAGAGTGGGAGCTCTTCATTCCCGCCAATCTGGGATATGGCTCGCGCGGTACACCGGGCGGTCCGATTGGCCCCAATCAAGCGCTCTATTTTCGGATGGAGTTGATTTGCCTGCCGGGCCGCGCAGACGGTGCTTGCGAAGACTAACGCGACAGGCGCAGATTGGTCAGATCACCGGCGATCAATTCAAACGCATTGCGTAAAGCCTCATTGGAGGGGCTATCGAAATAGAGGCTGGGATGTGAGGCGCACTCGCGCATCATGTCCCGGGTCGATGTCGAATTAACCTGGAAGGTTATCGTATAAACGCGAATGCCTTGCTCTCGCGCATAGGCGCAAGCATCCGCGGTTCGTGCATTCAGCGCGTTCCCGAGCGCCCACGAGCTGGACGTTATTAGACCGAGGCGACCCTCTCGCATGTAGCCGTATCCGGAATAATCCGAGTAGTTGATATTGCCACGCCCATTTATGACGTTCTGACCATCGGTCAGGATGACCATCGCCTTGATGTTCTCATCATCGTCATAGGCATTGCCCTGAGTGAAGGGCTCTTGCGGCGATAATACCCGCACCCCCCAGCTAATGCCGATCGGGATGTTTGTTGTGCCACTGGCGATCATGTCGCTGACGGCATTATCAATGACCGACCGACTTTCGGTGAGCGGCGTAATCGGCCGAGCCGTACAGCCCCAATTTGATGCCGCGCCCGATGGGTTTACGCCCGCATATTTGTTGGAATTTGTCAGACGGAAGAGTTGGTTGGAACTGCCGGTTCCATCCGACATATAGCTGTTGCGATATCCTGAATAATAACTGGGTTCGTCGGGAGCGAAGTAGGGCAGGAAGAGGGTGTCCGGATCGCCAGATGCAGGTGGAACATCCTCGATATCCAACGGAATGTCGCGCGCCTCGACGCACCCGTCCCAGCTTTCATATTGCATGGAATCTATGACATCCCAGCGATTGGCCGGCGGGTCGAAATTATTGGAGTGGTTGGGCGATAGTCCATCGGGATCCAGCCACCAGGCGCGTGCAAATTCGACGCCGACATTCACAGTGGAAGAGAACGGGACGAGGCCGATTTCCAGCATGTCCGGATCGTCGGCATTGTCGTGCAATATATCGGTCAGCATGTGGGCTGCATCGCGCAACGCGCTTATTTTTGAACCGGACATGGAGCCGGTATTGTCGAGCACCATGACAAGCTCAAGAGCGGTGCGTGCGCGACTGACTTCCGATTCCCAGTTGACGGTCAGGTGTTCGATCCCGATCAGGCCAAGGAAGGCGGTTTGAACCTGAGATGTGCCGGAGACGATGACGATGTTGCTGGTATCGTCGATCTGGACGCTGATCGGTCCGAGATCGCCGATCTCATATTCGGGATAATTGGCGTTCACGACGGCTTGCGCCAGAGCTATGGCGTCTTGGGGCAAGAGGTTGGGCGAGGAACCGACAGCCAATGCGGCTGCGTCCAGCGATTCCGCGAGGCGACCTCTGGCATTCATGGCCTGATTGAAATCAATCGCGCCACCGCCCATCACGACGATGGGAAACAGCATCAGTGAAAACAGCATTGCGACATTGCCGCGCGTGTTTTGGGCAAATGTGCCGATTTTTGAGAGTCCCATTGCAGACAACCTCTCCTCCAAGAGGAAAGAGGATTCCGCAAAATGAAACCTCGCGCACGGACTTCCGGTGCACGAGGTTAAGAATGGGTCGCTCAAGTGTTTCCGATTTAGCGGGAAATACGCAGATTGCTGAGATCGCCAGCGATGACTTCAAAGGCGTTTTCCAGTGCTTCACTCGATGGACTGTCGAAATACAGGCTAGGGTTTGACGCGCAATCTCGCATAAGGTTTCGCGTCGTCGAATTGTTGACCAGGAACGTAATTGTATAAACGCGGATACCCTGCTCGCGGGCATAGCGGCAAGCCGCAGCTGTACGATCATCCAACGCGTCCGATAACCGGCCGCTCGACGAGGTTCGAATTCCAAGGCGACCATCGGCGATATAGCCATATGCATTGTATCGTGACATCAGCGCAGAATTATGCCCGCTCAAAACATTGTCGCCATCGGTCAAAATCACCATGGCCTTGATGGTGCGGCGGTCGCCATAAGCCGTACCCTCGGTAAACGGCTCTTGAGGCGAAAGCAGGCGAATGCCCCAGCCAACGCCATTTGGAATATTGGTGTTGCCGCTGGCGCCCATATCAGAAATGGCATCTTCGACCGTGCGACGGTTATTGGTCATAGGGGTGACAGGCGTGGTGGTGCAGCCTTCATTGGGGCCACCGCCGGACGGGCGACCGTTGTCATATTTGGAGAGGTTGAGAAGGCGTTCCAGAACGCCTCCATTTCGCAAGTCATCATTCAGATAATTGTTTCGAAAATTCGAGTTGTCTGGTTCGTCCGGAGCGAAAAATGGAAGAAAGAGGGTCTCCGGATTTGCCCTGTCAGGGGCGATGTCTTCAATGTCCATCGGGATGGAGCGTGCTTCGACGCAACCGTTCCAATTCGTATTGCGGAGCGTGTCGAACAATTCCCACGCATTTGGCGTGATGGTCTCGGTCGTGCAAGTGCGACGGCGACCCCGACCTGTGCAGGTTTCAATTTCCTGAGGTCCGCCAGCCCACTGCGCGTGAATTGGGCTTTCTGCGTTAGGATCCAGCCACCAGGCGCGCTCGAATTGCCGACCAACATTCACGGTTGCGGCAAAGGGAACCAGCCCGATTTGGACATCATCGGGTTCTTGTGCCCCATCAAAAAGAATGCCCGTCAGCAGGTCAGCAGAATCCCGAAGGGATCGAATTTTCGACCCACTCATGGAGCCCGTATTATCCAACACCATGACGAGTTCGAGGTTTTGCTGGGCGCGACGAACTTCGCTCGTCCAGTCCACATTTATGTAGTCCATGCCCATAATGCCGAGCAAAGTCGTATCGACCCGGGATTGACCAGAAATGCGCACAGTACCGCTATCACTATCTATATTTACAGAGATGGAGTGCACGCTACCAACTTCGCGTGCGGGGTAATTGGCTTCAATGTAATCCAATGCCATTTGTTCGGCATCCTGGCGCGATAAATTTGGTTGCGAGCCGACGGCCAGGGCTGCGGCATCCAGGGCCTCTGCGAGACGTCCGCGCGCATTCATGGCTTGTGCAAAGTCGATCGCGCCGCCACCCATCACCGATATCGGCATCAATGCGATTGCGAAAATGGTCGCGACATTGCCGCCCGTAGAGCGGAGGAAACGCCGGAGTTTTGAATAAATTCCACTCATCGGAGTAGGCCTTTGTTCACCATTCAAGGGCGGAATATGACCGGAAACTCTTAAAATCACGTGGAAAGAGAGGGTTTCCCGGATGTTAAAGCCGGGCTAGTGAGAAACACGCCGAAGGATGACGATCTGTGACCACGCAAACCCTTGATGCCGTCAAAGCCTGCCTTGCCGATTTGATTGGAATCGCGACCGTGTCGCGCGACAGCAATCTTGAGCTCATTGCCTATGTCGAGGCCCGGTTAGTGGCGCTTGGGGCGTCGTGTCACCGAACAGAAAACGCTTCCGCGACCAAGGCCAATCTCCACGCAATTCTCGGACCTCAGATTGACGGCGGTGTGGTGCTTTCCGGGCATACGGATGTCGTGCCCGTCGACGGGCAGGATTGGGCCACCGACCCTTTTGTGATGGCCGAAAAAAGCGGTCAGCTATTCGGGCGTGGCACATGCGACATGAAGGGCTTCATCGCTTGTTGTCTGGTTCTGGCGGAGGATTATGCGCGGTTGAAACTGACAAAGCCGGTTCATTTTGCGTTTTCCTATGATGAGGAAGTGGGATGTCTGGGAGCGCCAGACATGATCCGCGAAATGACAGCAACAGGGCCACAGCCGAACATAGCCATTATCGGCGAGCCAACCGGAATGAAAGTCGTGACCGGGCATAAAGGGCTTTGTTCGATCCGAGTGGCGATCGAAGGACTGGAATCCCATTCGTCGAAAGTCGAAGATGGTGCCTGTGCCGTGACCCATGCCGTGCCGTTGATGCAATACCTTGTTGATCAGGCGGAAGCTTGGCGCGACAGCGCACCAGCCGATAGCCCGTTTGATCCGCCTTATGGAACGATCACCATCGGATTGATGGAGGGTGGTACGGCGACGAATATCCTTGCGCGAAAAGCAAGTTTTGAAAGTTTGATGCGCCCGGCACCATGGGATGATGCGAAGGCGGTCGGCGCGGAATTGCGCGCGCGAGCCGCGAAAACCGAAGCGCTGATGCGTCGATATGCGCCGGAGGCTCGCATCGAGGTTATACAGCGCTCTGATGCCCCACCTTTGCGCCCCGAAGATAATGGACCCGCCGAAGCCTTGGCCAGACGGCTCACCGGCGACAATGCCAAACGATATGTCTCGTTCGGGACAGAGGCTGGCCAGTTTCAATCCGCCGGATTGTCGACCGTCGTTTGTGGCCCGGGTTATATAGAGCAAGCACACAAACCAGATGAGTTTGTCGATATCAGCCAGCTGGAAGCGTGCATCGTATTTCTAAACCGCCTTTCCGAATATCTCACCGAGTAACGCGCCATGTATGAACGCTCTGAACCTCTTCATGTTCTGAATTCGCCATCAGAGAAGCCCGGTCGAGGAATATTTGTTTTCGGCGCACCGCGCGGTGGCACGTCCATGGTGGCGGGAGCCCTACGAATTCTCGGTGTTGATATGGGCGCGCGACAGGGAGTTGGGAATAACGAAGACCTCGACATTCAGGACGCACGTGGCGGTGTCGCCGAACTGGGCGATCCGACCAGCGAAACCTTCATGTCGGCACTTTCACGCATGCGGCCTTTGGTCGAAGAGCGCGCCAAATCCGTCACTGCGTGGGGCTGGAAAGATCCACATGGTGTGCTTTATGCCGAGCAGGTTTTCGACTTGCTACCCGAACCGCGCATCATATGCGTGTATCGCGATCCACAGGCTGCTGCTGAACGGGTGCACTTGCTGACGGAAAAACCGCTGCTCTCCGCGTTGGAAGAAACGCTATCTCTCTATCAACGCAGTCGGACATATCTGGAGACTTGTGAGGGACCTGCCGCGCTCGTCAGTTACGAAAAATCATTGGTTCGGCCAGAACGGTTTGTCGAACAATTGATCGCGTATTGCGGGCTCGCGCCGAGCCAACCACAAATCGATGAGGCGATTGGGTTTTGTTATCCAGAACGCGGCCACGGCAGCCCGAATGACCCGGGCTGGCCACGACAGGGTGCGCTCTAGGATACGGCTTTGAGAGTTGTGTCTTTTTGCGCGGCTTCGCGTTCTTTGTTCCAGTAGGACACAGCCAGAACTTTCGAGCGATCACAGCGATCCGCATATTTGCGCGCGATCTCGGTCACTTCATCCATCAAGCCTTCTTCCAATGTGATTGGGCTGAGGCCGAGTTTCAGGAAGGTCGCGTTTTCAACGTGAAGCTCGTTTTCGTCGGCTTCATTGCGCGGATTCGGCAGATTGGCGATGTCGGCACCGGTTTTGCTGGCAATCATGTCGGCCAGCTCGCGAACGCGATGGGTTTCGGTCATCTGGTTCATAATATGGACGCGTTCACCGGGTTTTGGACGATTTTGTAAAGCCAGCTCGATGCAATGGACGGTGTCTTGAATGTGGATGAAGGCGCGGGTCTGGCCGCCGGTTCCATGGACCGTCAGCGGGTGACCTATCGCGGCCTGCATCAAGAAACGGTTGAGGACCGTGCCGTAATCACCATCATAATCAAAACGGTTGATCAGGCGCTCATCTTTGCGGGTTTCCTCGGTCTGTGTGCCCCAGACGATACCCTGATGGAGGTCGGTGATCTTCATTCCATCATTCTTGTTGTAGAAGTGGAAGAAGAGAGCATCCTGCGTTTTGGTCATGTGGTAAATTGAGCCCGGATTGGCCGGGTAGAGAATTTCAGTGTCGATGAGGCCCTGCGGCGTCTCCAGTTTCACATTGAGATAGCCTTCGGGAATTTTCATCCCGGCAGTGCCATAACCATAAACGCCCATAGTACCCAGATGAACGAGGTGAATGTCCTGGCCAGAATCAACAATGGCGGCCAGTACGTCGTTTGTGGCGTTTAGATTATTGTCGACAGTATAGCGCTTGTGTCGGGCCGACTTCATCGAATATGGCGCGGCGCGCTGTTCGGCGAAGTGGATGATCGAGTCGGGTTTTTCCACCAAGATGAGGTCCAGAAGTTCCTGGTAATCCTTACCCACGTTCAGATCGACATAACGAATGTCTTTGCCGGAAACCTCTTTCCAGGCCGCGAGACGAACGCTCATCGGCTGGATGGGTGTAAGGCTGTCTACCTCAAGCTCGATGTCAATTTTTCGACGCGAAAGATTGTCGACGATGACAACCTCATGGCCCTGATTGGAAAGGTGGAGGGCTGTTGGCCAACCGCAAAAACCGTCGCCGCCGAGAACGATCACCTTCATAATGGACACCTGCGCTGTACTTAAAATCGAGATTGCGTGCCTTCTCGCAAGGGATAGGCCTGATGACAAGGCTTTGCTGCTCAAAACAAGCAGGTAGGATACTATAGATAGAGAACCAGCAGGAGCCCAAGATTGGCAGAATTTGAACGCTTCGGACCCTTTGACGACGCTTTTCTGATCGAACCCAGAAGGTTTGGAGATGATCGTGGCTGGTTTGAAGAGGTTTGGAATGAAAGCCGGTTTCAATCGCTTACCGGCGTAAAGACCCGATTTGTTCAGGATAATGCTTCGCGTTCCAAAACGTCTGGCACCGTTAGAGGTCTGCATTTTCAAACTCCGCCGATGGCTCAAGCCAAGCTGGTGCGATGCCCGCGCGGCGCGATTTATGATGTGATTGTCGACATCCGCGATGGTTCGCCGACCTTCGGGCAGTGGGCAGGTGCCAGTTTGACCGAGGAAAATGGTCTGCAATTGTGGGTGCCGCGCGGTTTTGCGCATGGCTTTGCCACAATGAAACCCGATAGCGAGATCGCCTATAAGGTCGATAATCCTTATTCTGCAGAACATGATGGCGGGATTTTCTGGGATGATCCGGCGATTGGTATTCAATGGCCATTTGATACGGAGAAGGCCACATTGTCCGACAAGGATCAAAACGCGCCCAAGCTTGAAAATTTGCCAAAATTGTTTGAGCGCGTGTCATGAAAGTTTTGGTGATCGGTTCGACAGGGCAGGTTGCAACCGCTCTCGCCAGACAGGCCGGCTCGCATGAAGTGATCCGCCTGGGCCGCCCGCAATTCGACCTCGCCAACCCAACCGGAATCGCCGATGTCATTGGTCAGGTTGCGCCTGATCTGATCATCAATGCAGCGGCCTATACAGCCGTCGACAAAGCAGAAGACGAGATCGAAGCGGCACGGGCCTTGAACGAAGCCGGACCTGCGGCGCTGGCGCGATCGGCGGACGCGCGCGGCGTGCCGTTTATTCATATTTCGACCGACTACGTCTTTAATGGGCTGGGTGGTGCGCCTTATGCCGAGACGGATGCGACTGCTCCCCTGAACGTTTACGGCCAAACCAAAGCCGATGGCGAGCAGGCGGTATTAGCGGTGAACCCGTTCGCTTTGATTGTTCGAACAAGTTGGATCTATGGCCCTGAGGGCAATAATTTCGTGCGCACCATGTTGCGGCTCGCGACCGAGGGAGACACGTTGAGTGTCGTCGATGACCAGATTGGCCGTCCGACCGAAGCCAATGCCTTGGCGGAAGCCTTGCTGGCTTTGGGTGAGCATTTGCGTGGCGGGGCATCTGGTGGATTGCTGCATGTCGCCAACCAAAGCGAAGCGAGCTGGAAAGATCTGGCACAGGCCTCAATCTCGGGCGCCGGACTTTCGACGAACGTCGCCGGTATTCCAACGAGCGCTTATCCAACCCGCGCGCGCCGTCCGGGCGATACACGTCTTGATCTTGGGAGGGCTAGAGCCGACTATGGCATCACCTTGCCGGAGTGGCAGGTGTCGCTGGAAAGATGCCTTGAAATGATGGGCGTGAGTGGACGCCGCGCCTAAGAGCGGGTAAACGGCGCGCGACTCTGTTTCAGGCGGGCCTGCAAGTCTCGCACCTATTCGTATTGAGAGGAATTTTGCATGGCCGTTCGGGTTGCTATCACAGGATTTGGCCGCATTGGCCGTCTGGCATTGCGCGCCGTTCTGGAAGAACAGCGCTGGGGTGAGATTGAAGTTGTCGCGATCAACGACTCCTCAACTCCGGCAACCAATGCCCACTTGCTGACTTATGACAGCGTTCACGGTCGCTACCCAGGCAAAATTACGGTGGGTGATGACTGGCTTGATGCCGGCTTTGGCAAGATCCAGAAAGTCTCAAATCGCGATCCGTCGAAATTGCCCTGGGCCGATATGGGCGTGGATTTGGTGCTCGAATGCACGGGTAAATTTAACTCCAAAGAAGCGGCGATGGCGCATATCGAAGGGTCGGGCGCAAAGAAAGTACTCTGCTCGGCACCAGCCAAAAATGCCGACAAGACCATTGTTTATGGTGTGAATCACGAGCAGTTGTCCGCCGATGACCTCGTTGTTTCCAATGCGTCCTGCACCACGAACGGGCTCGCCCCGGTCGCCAAGGTTTTGAACGACGCTGTTGGCATTGAGCGCGGTCATGTCACCACGATCCACTCGTACACCGGGGACCAACCGACCCTCGACCGGAACCACCCCGATTTGCACCGCGCGCGCGCTGCGGCAATGTCGATGGTGCCGACCTCGACCGGAGCGGCCAAGGCGGTGGGGCTGGTTTTGCCCGAACTCGCGGGCAAGCTGGATGGCGCCGCTGTGCGTGTGCCGACGCCGAATGTTTCGTTGATCGATATGGTTTTTGTACCATCAAAAACGACGAGCGCCGAAGAGATCAATGCTGCGATCCGCGCCGCCGCCGATGGGCCGATGAAGGGCATTCTCGGCTATGATGACATCCCGCTGGTGTCGATCGATTATAATCACGACAGTCGCTCGTCGGTCGTTGCGATTGACAAGACCAATGTGATTGATGGCCGTCTCGCCCGAGTGATGACTTGGTATGATAATGAGTGGGGCTTTGCCTGCCGCATGATTGACACAGCGGTCGCGATGGGCCGCTTCATCTAATTGTCAGGGACTGGACTCGCCATGGGATTGCGCCGGATTGAAGACGCGGATGTGAACGGCAAGCGGGTATTGGTCCGCGTCGATTTCAATGTGCCGATGAGAGATGGCGTGGTCACAGATGCGACTCGCCTAATGTCGGCCATGCCGACGATCAACTATTTAAGTTCAGCCGGCGCGAAAATTATTCTGCTCGCTCATTTTGGTCGCCCTGAGGGACAACCCGTTGCCGATCTGTCTTTGATGCCGATCATAGCGCCGTTGGCCGAGATGCTGGCGGCGCCGGTCGAGTTCGCTGGAGATTGCATTGGTCCAGTTGCCGAAGCTGCTGTTGCTGGGTTGAAGAGCG
>Ga0316204_10004982_pt1 | contig 22794 bp, 20 predicted proteins | sample 6monrhotite_MG_2_FD_205661 | JGI IMG/M metagenome (GOLD analysis project Ga0316204, IMG submission 205661) | Microbial mat bacterial communities from mineral coupon in-situ incubated in ocean water Damariscotta River, Maine, United States -... | ecosystem: Environmental > Aquatic > Marine >... | reverse complement strand
TTTACATGTGGTCTACATCGACCGTAAAGTGCCGGGTAAAGCACTGCCTTACTCTATGGTGGAAGCCAAGATTAAGCAGTTTTTAAACGACAAAGTGCACAGAAAAGCAGTGGCTCAATATATTCAACATCTTATTGGTGAAGCAGATATTAAAGGCTTTAGCTTTAACTCTGAAAACTCACCTTTGATGCAATGATACTATGCCAACACTCAAGCAACTACTTGACAATAACAAACGTTGGTCAGCTAAGGCAAAAGAACAAGATCCGCAGTTTTTTGAAAAGTTAGAGGCCATTCAGCGTCCCGAATACCTGTGGATTGGTTGTTCAGATAGCCGCGTACCAGCCAATCAGATTGTAGATTTGGCTCCAGGTGAATTATTTGTGCACCGTAATATCGCGAATCAAGTGGTGCATACAGACTTTAATTGTTTGGCTGTGGTGCAATACGCTATCGAAGTGTTGCGAGTAAAACATATCATCGTTTGTGGGCACTATGGTTGTGGTGGTGTAGCGGCATCCCTTGGCCACGACGAATATGGTGTGGTTGATAATTGGCTTAGGCACATTAAAGACATTAGTTTTGCCCATCAATGGGAGTTGAATGGGCTTTGTGAACGAGATAAGATTAACCGACTGTGCGAGTTAAATGTCATCGCACAGGTGCAAAATCTGACAAGAACTAAGGCCGCACAGTATGCCTGGGACAGAGCACAACCTCTGAGTATCCATGGCTGGGTGTATAGCTTGCATGACGGTGTGATCAATGATTTACAAGTGACCGCATCGAGTCGCGAAGCGGTGGATGATATCTATCAGTTGCATCAAACCCAAAGGGGAAAACGCCCCAATGCCAACTTCTAATACTCCAGCAATGGCTTGCTGAATGACACGGGAAACCCATGCCAAACATTGATTATTTCGATAAAACCCTGCTAAATAAATATGCAACAAGTGGCCCTCGTTACACGTCTTATCCTACAGCATTGGAGTTTGCAGACGACTTTTCTGACGAGCAACTTAATAACGCAGCTAGCTTATTTAATAACGATCTTGGCTTGTATATTCATATCCCATTTTGTCACAGCTTGTGCTACTATTGTGGTTGCAACAAAATTGTGACCCGTCATGCACATAAAGCAGATACTTATTTAGACTATCTACAAAAAGAGATAATTTTTCGAGCCAAAACATTTAAACGACCCATAACGCAACTGCATTTTGGTGGTGGCACACCTAGCTTCTTAACTTCGCAACAGTTGACCAGAGTGATCGAGACCTTGAAGCAACATTTCTGTTTTGCGGCGGATATTGAAATCAGCATAGAAGTGGATCCAAGAGAAATCGAAGTTGAATTAGCCGATCAGTTAGCCAAGATAGGCTTTAATCGACTAAGTATTGGCGTACAAGACACCAATAAAAAAGTACAGCAAGCGATTAATCGACCTCAGTCCACCCAATTCATCCAACAATTTATCCAGCGGGCCAAAGCTGTGGGTTTTAAGTCAGTCAATATTGACTTGATTTATGGATTACCCCATCAAACATTACATAGTTTTACAGAAACCTTACAAGAGGTGGTGACATTATTTGACACTGATCGTATTTCGTTATTTAGCTACGCACATATGCCAAGCCTCTTTTCTGCGCAACGAAAAATAAAAGATAATTGGTTGCCAAATGCCGAAGAAAAATTTGCTTTGATGCAACTAGCCATTCAAACCTTGACCACCAGTGGATATGAATTTATTGGCATGGATCATTTTGCCAAACCTAGCGATGAACTGGCTATCGCTCAGCGTAGCGGCGAATTACATCGCAACTTCCAAGGATACACAAATAAAGGAAACGATGACCTTTTAGGATTAGGTGTGTCCTCCATAAGTTCAGTGGGTAATGTATTTAGCCAAAATGTGAAAACACTCAAAGACTACTATCGGCTTATTGATAACCAAGGTTATGCAACGGTTAAAGGGTTGACATTGACCCAAGACGATCTGATAAGGGCAAAAGTCATCAAAGCGCTTATGTGTAACTTATACGTGGATAAAACCCTGATTGAACAAGAATTTGATATTAACTTCGAACAATATTTTAGTGAAGATTTAGCCTCATTAGCGCCCTTTATCCAAGATGATTTACTAGATAATTCGGCAAAGGCCATAGATGTGTCTCCCAAAGCAAGATTATTGATTAGAAATATCTGCATGTCCTTTGACGCCTATTTGTTTAAGCACCTTAATCAGCAAAGGTATTCGAGAGTCATTTGAGTAGGTAAAAAGGTACCTATACCCAAAGCCATTGGAGTTGCAGCTGGAACTCAGCCCCATGAGCCTCGCGTACTAGGTGATTGGGGTGAGTGAGAGCAGCCAACGACGCTGCAGCTTCAAGGGAGACGGGTATATTTAGGTCACCTAAATGAAAAGATGTCAGGAAGTCTACCCTTAAACTGTATTAGTGTGATTACCAAGGGATTACGTAGGGCTTTACACCAATATAATGGGTTATTAAATCAGTTTGCGTTTGATTTTCTTTCCATAGTGGAACAATGTCATCATTGGCATTTCTAATACGAAGCATATTGGTAAAACCGCAAGCAGTTAAGTTCAACAGTGTAAATATGATTATAAAATTTTTTGTGTTTATCATTACTTATTTCTCTTAAAGTTTTTCTAGTAATTAGGCTGATAAATGATCAGTCATTATCAGCAAAAGAAAGTAAACGTAATATGTCTATAGACTTGCCGAACTCCCATTGCATCGCATAAGTTACAAAGTGAACGGCGAGAAAAACTCTATCAAATGATTGATCTTGCTTGTTTGCTTGATTAGATAACATCGATGCAATTTTTGCTTTGGCTTGCTGAAATCCTTTGTCTTCGTAGACTTTTAATATAGTGACAGTATTTTCTTCAGCCGTGATTTGGCGTTTAACGGGGAGGTAACCTAATTGTTCAATCATAGATTCTGCGACTGACCAGACAGACCAAGGATTTTGTCCGGTGACTAAATTACCATCTTGAACCATGTTGTCTAAATACACAGGACCCGCATCAAAGTTTGCCCTTGTTCAATTAATTTATTTAGCATGAATTGTCCCTCGTTAATTTTAAACCGAGTTTACCTATCAAGATGTGAAATCATTGTGAAATGGTTTCCACCTATTCACCTTGGTATTGATAATCTGAAAAAACATCTAGGGAGGTTTCGTTGGTTTCTATACGTAAGCAAAGCTGCCTTTCATCTTTGACGTGGTTTAATAGTTGCGACACCCCAAGTTAATACGAAAGCAGACATTACATTTTTGTTGCTCTTTAGTTTGGTATTCGTTTCACATTCGTTTCACAGACTGTTACATACACTACCAGCATGAAATATTACTGTGGTGCAAATTTATGTCTTGTTCGATTGAATTAAAAAGCGTGTCTCAATCATTTGGAAACATTACTTCTGAAAGTATTGCTTCTAAAAAAAATGCTTCGACTATTACCTTATTTGAAAACCTTGATTTATCAATAAGCCAAGGACAATCCTATGCCATAACAGGTCCTTCAGGTGCCGGTAAGTCGAGTTTACTTATGCTCCTTTCTGGATTAGAAAAGCCAACCTCAGGTCAAGGGTGTTTCATCAAGGATAATCACATTTCAACGCTTGATAACTTACGCTCAGAAATTGGTTTTATTTTTCAACAGTTTCATTTACTGCCTGAGTTAACCGCTTTGCACAATGTTGCTTTGCCTTTGAAATTACGTGGTGATAAGCAGGCGATTAAAAAAGCTGAACGCTGGTTAGAAAAGGTCGGTTTGTCAGATAGAGCTGATCATAAACCATCACAATTAAGCGGTGGAGAACAACAACGTGTGGCAATTGCTCGTGCATTAGTATTTTCACCTAAGTTTATATTTGCCGATGAACCAACGGGCAATTTAGACCAATACAATGCGAATGAAATTTCCGATATTTTATTTGCTTGCTGCCAAGAGAATAATGCAGGTTTAGTCATTGTTACTCACAGCAATGACCTTGCAAGTAAAGCACAGAACATCTATTCGCTTGCCAATGGAGAGCTTACTAAAGCTAACGTAAGTTTGATAAACCCAATCCCGGAACAAAAAAGGGAAAAAGTGACGGTAAAAACAGCGCAGGTAGCATCATGTTAAACCATCATATGCAATTAGCTTGGCACTGCTCTGCGCAAGAATACCGCCAGCCCCATCAAAAACTACTCCGCTGGGTTCAAGCCACTTTAATGGTTTTTATTGTCACCTTAACGTTATCAAGTAATACTATTCAACATTACTTGCAGGGTAACTTGCAAAATCTGCTAGGTGCCGATGCGGTCTTAACGCAAAAAGATAAATTAACCACTAACCAACTCACTTCATTAGCTAATTTTAGTGAAAATGTGGTCAAGACATTACAAATTGATGCAACCTTAACATTTAATGGAAAATGGCAACGGTCAAAACTAAAAGCGGTAGGAAGTGATTACCCCTTACAAGGTCAATTACTCACTTCAACTTCACTGCAAAGCCCTGCAACAGTCACAAACGGTGGACCTATAGCAGGTAATATATGGTTAGACAGCCGATTACTTGCCAGCTTAACTTTATCGATTGGTGACGCTATCAACATAGGTGAGCATGCATTTATCGTATCAAGGGTGTTAATTAACGAGCCTGATAGATTGATGGAAGGACATAATGTTGCTATGAGAGCTATCGTCAACATTATTGATATGGAAAAACTAGCTTTTCCAACCGATCTTATTCAACATCGTTACCTTGTTTCTGCATCAAAACCACAAATACAGCAACTCATTGATTGGCAACAAGTGGAACTTCCCGCAGCGCAAATTCACCATAAACTAGGTGCCCATCCATTGGCTTTATTTTGGCAACGTACTGAAAATTTTTTAGGCTTAGCCTCCATTATTTTATTTTTTATGGCCGCTATCGCCATTGAACAAATAGCGCAAGTGCACTTAAAAAAAGAACAATACTTTTCAGCCATTTGTATGAGTTTAGGTGCTTCAAAAGCGACAGGTTTACAGCTGTCACTTTTTAAATGGCTAATTAATATATTGCTGCTAATACCTGTAGTCGCCATTTTTTCTGGCGTATTTCATTGGTTGGTGATCGGTTGGTTATCTGAAACATTTGTCGAAATCATTTGGCAATTAGATGCTTGGCTTATGGCTAAAACGATAGCTATCAGTGTATTACTCTTTGCAGTCTTTCATTCACCCGTTTGGTTAACCTTGTGCCAAACATCAGTGGCTAAATTGTTTCATCAAAATCAAAAAAGCATATCTTTAAGCTTAATTAAACTATGTGCATTGGTTGTACTTGTTTTGGTTGCAGTGAAGTACTCTGATAATGGCTTATTAACCTTGATGTTAGTCGGCAGTATTTCAATCACCATCATGTTAATGGCAGCGATTAGTTGGACGGTGTTAACTTTGGGTGAAAAAACCAGCCAACAATTTTCAGGACTCATCCCTTTTACGTTATTTATGATGAAACAGCGTTTATTAAGTAAAAGTACTCAAATTCTGGGGATTGGCTTAAGCACATTTTTATTATTGTTTACGCTAATGCTGTTAAAAGACTTAGGCGACACTATGACGTCATATCAAAGAACACATGATGGTAATGTGATGGTTTCACAAGCTAGTCAACCACAAATGAAAGCAATCAAGCAATGGTCTACAGAACATAATATTAGCCTGCGTCAAACTAAACCTTACTTGTATGCCAAAGTAGTAAAAATTAATGATCAAGCCTTAAGTAAATTTACAAAAAAGCCCAGTGACAGCTTAGCGACGTTATCACATTCTATTAGATTACATTGGAGTCAAGATATTCCAAAGAATAACCGCTTGGTTCAAGGGCAATGGTGGCAAAAAAACACTAAAAACTGGCAACAAATATCGCTTGAAGAAGAAGTAATGACCGATTTAGATTTGTCTCTTGGCGATAAGCTTACTTTTATTATTCATCAACAATCCTTTACCTTCACTATTACGGCAAGTCATGTTTATAAACCGGGCGCGGGTTCAATTACCTTCTGGGTACAAATGCCCCAAGCTGCCATCCAGCATATCAACGCACCTCAATACAATATGGCAAGTTTAGAACTTAACGATGCTCAGCGGCCACTGCTCAGCCAATTGTGGAAAAATCATCCCACAATAAGAATGGTCTCTCTACAGGAATTAACAAAACAATTTGATGATATCTTAGCAATGATCACTAAAGTCATTGGCGGTTTTGCCGTGATGATTATTTTACTCGCCATTATTGTCATTTTGTCTTCAATCAATGCACTTGAAAGTAAAGAAAAGAAAAAGAACAGTGTCATTATGAGTTTTGGTTTTTTAAAAAACACGTGTTTGCAGCTAAACATTATTGAATGGTTAATTACAGCATTAATCATAGCAACAGGGGCGATAGCCGGTACTTACATTACCGGCATGTTAATTTATCAATCACAGTTCTCACTGTCTTATCAACCTGATTTATTCATATTGCTCATTACTTTAGCCATTATCTTGAGCACAGTAACGTTATTAGGTGTATACGCTAGCCGACATAGCTTAAAAAGTTCAGTGAAGCAGCTGATGGCCGATGTTTAAGGTCTTGTTTTTCAAATCAAAACAGTTTCACATCTGTTTCACGTTGTCTTTGTCACACTTGCTTCATACTTAGGAAAGAGACAAATGAAACAGATGAATATTTTAAAAAAACACGCATTAGTATTAATCACGTTATTCGTTACGTTAATAGCAACAACATTACAGGTGCAGGCTGAAACAACTACCAAGAAAGTGTTAATGGTAGTCAGCGGTAATGGTCAAGGTGAAAAACAACCCGGTTATGAATTTGATGAATTTTCAAAAGCCTATTCGGTTTTTAAAGATAATGGGATTGCGGTTGATATCGCCAGCCCTAAAGGCGGTCAAGTAGAAGCGGATAAATACGACCCAAGTAAAACGTATAATGCCAAAGTCTTAGTTGATGAAACTATTATGGCAAAACTTAATAATACACTGGCAACTAGCTCAATAGATGCAGAAGCATATGATGCAGTTTTTATTGTTGGTGGTAAAGGTGCTATGTTTGACTTACCTAAAGACACGGCATTACAAAATATTATTGCCAAGATTTATCAACAACAAGGCAGTGTAGCTGCGGTTTGTCATGGCCCCGCGGCATTAGTTAATGTAAAACTAAAAGACGGTAGTTATTTGGTTGCCAATAAAGCGATAAACAGTTTTACCAACCAAGAAGAAAAATTGTTTGGTCAAAAGTGGATAAACGATTTTGATTTCATGCTTGAAGATAAACTGAGCGAGCGTGGCGCTCACTTTCAATCGAGCGAAATAATGCTAAGTCATGTTGCCATTGACGGGCGTTTAATCACGGGTCAAAACCCTACATCAACAGTCGATGTCGCAACAGCTTTAGTTAAAAGTTTAGGATTAACACCTGTTAAAGTGGCAGTGGAATTAGAAGATAAAACCATGGCCGTAGTAGCTAAATTTATAGCGGGTGACAAATCAGCACTTAAAACACTGGCGAATAACCAAGCGCAATACCATATACCTTTAGTAGGTATGTACGGCTTCTATTTTCTAAAAGTAGCGGATACAACGCTCGATTATGAGCAATCATTAGCCTTAATGATGGTGGCACAAAAAGAGATTAACAGCCCGAATCTCGATATGAAAATAGCAAAAACACAGTTAAAATTAGGACAAACGGCTAATGCAAAAGCCACGTTGAATCAGTTAATTACAACAAAACCTGATTTCAAACCCGCGCAAGACTTGTTAAAAGCGTTGTAATGTAATATGTCCTTAACGATACCTTTAGCACAGAAAGCTTTAAGGACTTTAAAACTCGAGAAATGCTATGAATAATCAATCTTTATATATTCTAGTCGTTGAAGATCAGCTAAGTATCGCCCAAAATATTGCTGATTACATGGAAAGTAAAGGTCATGTATTAGATTTTGCTACCCAAGGTGATCAAGGATTAGAGTTGGCGTTAATTAACCATTATGATTTGGTCATTCTCGATTTAAATTTACCGGTAATGGATGGGCTTGAGGTTTGCAAACAATTACGTAAACAAGCTAGCCATCACGTGCCGATTATCATGCTTACCGCAAGGGACAGCATCATTGATAAAATTTCGGGTTTTACTACCGGTGCCGATGATTATTTAACTAAACCCTTTTCTTTAGAAGAACTGGAAGTTCGCTGCTTCGCCTTATCAAGGCGCCATTTATTACAAACCAATCATACCTTAACATTTGACCAGCTAATCATTGATAGAAAAAAACAGCAAGTAACACGTACGGGAAAAAACCTTGAGTTACATACTATGGGCTACCGCATTCTTATCATTTTAGCCCAAGCATATCCTCAAGTGGTGAGTCGTTCAACGTTATCCCAAAAATTATGGGGAGATGAGCCAACAGAGTCAGATGCACTTAGATCTCACATATATCAGTTGCGAAATATGTTAGATAAGCCTTTTGATTATCCGATGATAAAAACCATGCATGGTATTGGCTTCCTGTTAAATGTAAAAAATAATGTAGAAAGTAATGTAAAAAGCGATGTAAGAAACGATGACAACTAGCAATATCAAAAAGAATAATCAGCCACAAGCTCATAAACAAAAGCATCCAGTGAAATTTCACAGTTTAAGCAGAAAAATTGTCAGCCAATTCTGTTTGTTTACTCTGCTAATATCTACGGTTTGGGGCATGTTTTGCTTCACCTTAATGTATAACATTGAAGATGAATTTATAGAAAGAGAAGTCCGGCAAGAAGCACAATATTTACAACAAGGTTATGACAAAAATAAGCTGTGGCCCACCCCTCGCGTCAGCTATATGAAGTTATATTTCTCCAAAAACACCTTACCTGACGATATTAAGCAGCGATATATTAGCGAGCCAAACAGAAAAGAGTTTTCAGGGGAAAACGGCCGACACTATCACTTATTAACACTACCAAACTCAGAAAACATTTACCTTGTCGCACAAGTCAGTGAAATGTTGTTAGTTCGCCCTATCACTAAAGGGGTATTAAGATTAATGCTGACCGGAGGCTTCATATTAGTATTACTTGCCTTTATTATTGCGTGGCAGCTTGGCAGCTTGGCAGAAAAACCGCTATGCCATTGAAGCAACTCGCCGATCTAGTTAACGGTGTTGCCCCTGAAAATATTCCCGATAAGTTTGCACAGCAATTTCCCAATAATGAAATAGGCATTTTAGCGCAAACCTTAGAAAGCGCCATGACGAGAATTAACCAAAGTCTGCTCAGAGAGAAATGCTTTACTCGTGACGTGAGCCATGAACTTAGAACACCTGTCGCCATTATTAAAAATGCCGTAGAGGTGTATCGTAATCAACATATCGCTGATGAAAATAATCCAGTTATCGATCGTATATCCCAAGCGAGTACGCAAATGGAGCAAACAGTTACCACACTGCTAACCCTTGCAAGGGAAGAACATACCGAGGCAGACAAAAAGCACATTAAAATACTGCCATTAATTGAACAATCTATTATTGACCAGAATCACCTCATTAATAACAAACCGATACAAGTGGAAGTAAACGACAATTGTGATGTAGAAGTCTATGCCCAGTCAGGTATGTTGACGGTACTGCTAGATAATTTAGTCGGCAATGCCTTTCAATATACTCAACAAGGCAAGGTAACCATTGAGATGCGAAATAACACACTTATTGTTGCTGATACGGGTCCTGGTATTGAACCAAGCATTTCAGATAAAATAACCGAACCTGCCGTTAAAGGTAGCCAAAGCACGGGTTATGGTTTCGGTTTATCAATTGTAAAACGTTTATGTGAACATCAAGGTTGGTTATTAACGTTTTCAAGTGAGCAAGGAACCAAAATTTCTATTACTTTGAAGTGATGGCTTGTTTTATCCGTTATGGTGATACGTGAAGCTTTGGTTGTTTTTGGTCTATGATTATCTTGTCTGTTCACCTCTTAACACATTTTAATAAGGACAAAAAACAGTTGCCTTTTGCTGCGTCGTTGCTTATTTTAGCCAACTATACCCAAAGCCATTGGAGTTGCAGCTAGGCGGCAAAGGAGCTCAGCCCCATGAGCTTAGACTTACTAAGTGATTGGGGTGAGTGAAAGCAGCCAACAACGCTGCAACTTCAAGGGAGATGGGTATATATTTAGCCTGTTAACAGGGCGTTAACTTATCTTAAGGAAGTTCCATGTTTCGTGTCATAGTTATAACCTTATCATTTCTTTTTTCTTGTGCCGTAATAGCTGATACGACTAATGATAATAAAAATGTAAAAAGAGCAGTGCTCGATTACATAGAGTCACAACATAAAGTCGAACCTAACCTAATGAAAAGAGGCTTAGATAAAAAGCTAGCCAAAAGAACTTACTGGAAATCTAAGGATGGCTCAGAGTTTATAATGGAAACTGATTTCGAATCTATGGTTTGGGTGGCCGAAAACTACAATAAGGATGGTAATAAATTCCCATTATCGCCCAAAGTTGTTATCGACATACTTGATATTGATAATCGAGTTGCATCGGTTAAATTAACTGTAGATGATTGGATTGATTACATGCATTTATATAAAAATGAAAATAGTGAATGGAAAATAATTAACGTTTTGTGGCAATACCATGATACGAAAAAGCATTCGAGTAAACAGTAAGCTATGCCCAAAGCCATTGGAGTTGCAGCTAGGGGGCAAAGGAACTCAGCCCCATGAGCTTAGGCGTACTAAGTGATTGGGGTGAGTGAGAGCAGCCAACAACGCTGCAGCTTCAAGGGAGACGGGTATATAAGGCATTCAAACGGACTGCTAACAGTTTGCTTCCGTTCGTGTCTTATGCGGCACTATCACCTTTAGGCCGACTCCATACATACCAGACTATAAGAATTGTAAGCAAATTCCAATTTCACCAAGGCCAGATGGAGCCCCAACAAAACCTGGAATATCAAATTCGGGGAAAAGCAACGACCAAAAAACTTTATCAGACGCTTACTGTTTTCCCGCAAATTCGCTAAGACTCTTGATGTAAATCAAATGTTAACTTACACAATTTCCTAAACTGCAAGGGTATCATCTGGATGACGTTGTACAATCTGCAATTGCCTCCGGATACATAAGTCTACAACTGATAAATGGAGTGCCTTAGTAATGAATGTCAACGAAATTATGAGTATCGATGTCAAAACTTGTATGCCAAGCTCAAACCTACAAGAAGTCGCAGGACTAATGTGGAGCAACGATTGCGGTGCCATACCTGTTGTAAATGAGCAAAATATTCCCCTTGGTATAGTCACCGATCGGGATGTTGCTATGGCGGCCATGCTAAATCATAAGCCGTTATGGGCGTTAACAGCGGCTGAGGTTATTCACGAGCAAAACCTGTGTAGTTGTCAGCAAAATAATTCGATGCAGGAATGTTTAACTATGATGAAAGAAGAAGGGGTGCGCAGGGTGTTGGTCACTAATGCCGATGACACACTGGCCGGTATTGTTTCTATAGGCGATGTTGTGGCCTTTACCGGCAACTCCACCAGCAGAAGCAAAAAACAGCCGGCTCAACAAATCAAACACGAACCGGTATTGAGTATGTTAAAGCACGTTAGCGCACATCATATGCAACCGGAACGACCCCTAGCGCAGATGGGATAAAACCTAAGGTTTTTATTCCCATTGCGCATAGATAACTAGCCTCTCGGGAAGAGCCAGCCCATTTTGGGCGAGGCCTCGCTACTTGGTAGGGGTAGCGATTCCTGACATATTGATTTTACCCAAAGCCATTGGAGTTGCAGCTAGGCGGCAAAGGAACTCAGCCTCATGAGCCTAGGCGTACTAGGTGATTGGGGTGAGTGAGAGCAGCCAACGACGCTGCGGCTTCAAGGGAGACGGGTATATCTCAACGATAATTATGAAAAACACTGAGCTTACTGCATACTAAACTCCCATATTACTCAGAGTCAGCATAATGTTATTAAGAATTCCCGCTACCCTAGGGTGATCTTGCTCAAAGGTGGTTACCATATTGTCAACTTGATCGTGCAATGTTTGAGGATCTCCCGTCGCCAGCATGGGCTCAGTTAGCTGTTGCTCTATCTCAGCGATAAGACCAGTCAATCTGTGTTTATCATCATCTGGTGCATGTAGGTCACTAATAACAATATTCAATTCGTCTAAATACTCTCGAAGTTGCTGCCGTTCCATGTCAATCTCCTCTGTGCTTAATTAAAGTGATATTGCCCATAATGCGTATATACCCGTCGCCCTTGAAGCTGCAGCGTTGTTGGCCGCTCTCACTCACCCCAATCACTTAGTACGCCTAAGCTCATGTGGCTGAGCTCCTTTGCCGCCTAGCTGCAACTCCAATGGCTTTGGGTATACGCAAATGGCTGCACTTCATATTGACCCTGCAAAAACGTCACTAGGTCAACAAGTTCTGTCACTGTCATTGTATCATTAAATACCAACATTTTTGATGTACCGTCAGGTTCTGCACAAGACTGCTCACATTAGCCAGATTTACCACAAAAGATAGCTGCATCGTATTGCTTATTGACCCTGATCAAGACAATAGCACTTTGCCAGTTTTACTGTTACAGCGTGACAATACTGTCTCTTGATGTAGATCAACCAAGCGCCTTCGATTATTCATATTATCAACTCATAAACATTTATTTGGCTGGCTGACGATTTAACAGGATCTCATGGCGCATTCATTTTCTATGCTTTGGTCAATTCTTCTCAGCACTTTGTTGGTGGCTCTACTGCTGACGGTGTTGGTCTACTTTGACTTGCAGACCCCGGTTATTGAGTTTTTAAACTGGTTACAAAATTTAGGATTGTGGGCACCATTAATATTTATGGGGATTTATATGCTGCTGGTGATATGTCTGTTGCCCAGTGTGTTATTCACTTTAGGCGCTGGCTTTCTATTTGGGGCATTTGTTGGCACTGGGGCAGTGGTTATTGCTTCAACGTTAGGCGCAATAAATGCTTTTCTCATTTCTCGATATTTATTTAGTAATAGGGTGAAACAATATCTACGCCATCACCAAAAATTGAAAATGATCAATGATGAATTTATCCATGAAGGATGGAAGTTGATCATATTGACTCGATTGGTGCCATTTTTCCCCCTTAAGTTAAGTAATTATTTTTTTGGTTCAACCCGTTTTTCGTTAACAGACTTTGTTATTGGTACGTTTCTGGGGATTATTCCCAATACCTTGTTCATAGTATTTGTAGGGTCATTGGCCGCTGACTTGAGTGTATTGGCTTCTGGCGAATTATTAGGTTCACAACATGCATGGCTTTTCTATGTAGTAGCACTCGCGGTGTTAATCATTGCGGTTATATATATTACTAAACATGCGCAAAAGGCGCTGGCGCGTTATGAAGCCCGCCGTGTTGAATATGCAAGGAGCAAACATGCGCTTTAAGTGGATGCCGTGGAAGTATATTCTTAGGTTTGTTGCACGCAGACATGGGTTTTTAGATCCGATAAACCTACTAAGCCAATTACAACGTTTCATTCAACCTTCTGAAGTGAACGAGCCTGTCGAGTTGTTGCGAGCAGGGGCCATGATGCACGCCCGCGGCTTAATCAATAATAGGGTGATCCAGCATAATTTGGATTGGGTCTGGCCATATTGGATTGAACGTCAATTTGATCCAAGGGATGTTTCCTTTATTCCACGGGCTTTTTCCATTACCCACATTAACTTAAGTCATAGGAATTGGACCGCAGTGGGGCTGCCGGATTATGCCGATTTACCCATAGTTGATCCTCGCGGGTTGTTAACCCCCTTTATTGATGAGTGGTCGATTGATGTGTGGCTAGTCACTAAAAATGGTCGAACCTTACTACCTTCACGAGCAAAACATGCTGAGCAACGCATAGTGTGTGATGATGATTTAACTATCATCACCTATTCGCAAAAAAACAACTTAAGCATGACTAACAAAGCGTCTGTTGTACTTGAAAATGGCATGCCAGTTTGTCGTTTGGACATTGCAGCATTTGCCGATGAAGAAGCTTGGATAGCAGTTGCACTGCGACCATATAACCCTGAAGGGGTGAGTTTTGTATATGAATTAAAATTGGATGCTAAACACAATAGTTGGTTAATCGATGATAAATACACAGTGAACTTTAGTAGCGCTGTTGATCGGCATCATATTGGCAATTATAAACAGGGCGATGTACACATACATTTGCACGATTGCATTGATTATCGACAAGGGGAATGTGCTATTGGCATGTTGACTGGGGTGGCCATGTTTAAGCTCGATGACAGTATTGGTTCGCGGCAGATATCGGTACGCATCCCACTGCAGCAAGGCGATAAAAAAACTATTCAGCACAGAACATGGCGTGAACACTTGCAAAATTCAAGTCGTTTAAAAATTCCTCAGCCAAGCTTTCAAGCTTTATATGACAGCGCGCTAAGAACACTGCTATTACACTCTTCAGAAGATATCTATCCTGGGCCATATACCTACAAACGTTTTTGGTTCAGGGATGCGGTGTTTATTATTCATGCACTGCTGTGCGTTGGTTTAACGCAACGAGCGGAAAAGGCACTAGACCGATTTGCTGCGCGTCAAGCTTTGTCAGGGTATTTTCACTCTCAGGAAGGGGAGTGGGATTCAAATGGTGAGGTGTTGTGGATCCTGCATCGTTATTGTCAATTAACCCATCAAAAACCCAAACCCCAATGGTTACAGATGATCAAACGGGGAGCTGATTGGATCATTAATAAACGACTACCTAGCGCTAAGCACGATGTGCATGGCGGTTTATTGCCAGCCGGGTTTAGCGCTGAGCACCTTGGACCCAATAATTATTACTACTGGGATGATTTTTGGGGCATTGCTGGATTGCGGGCCGCGTCAGAGTTATTTGCTTTGAATGGCGATGACGCATTACACAACAAATACCATGCTGCTGCTGAAGATTTTCAACAATGTGTTGATCAGAGTTTGGCTTTTGCTGCAATCAAGCTCGGCAGACCGGCTATGCCAGCTGCGCCCACCAGACGATTAGATGCTGGAGCCATTGGCTCACTGGCCATGGGTTATCCGACGCAGTTGTGTGCTGAAAACGATAAACGTTTACTGGATAGCTGCGACTTTTTACTCGAATACTGCTGCGTGCAGAATGGATTTTTTCAGGATATGACTCATTCAGGTATTAATCCTTATTTAACCTTGCACATGGCACAAGTATTAATGAGGGCAGGAGACCTGCGTTATGTGCCGTTAATGCAAAGAGTTGCTGATTTGGCTTCGCCTACCGGACAATGGCCCGAAGCTATTCACCCACTGACAGGTGGCGGATGTATGGGTGACGGTCAGCACGTGTGGGCGGCGGCAGAGTGGATAATGATGCTTAGAAACTGTTTTGTACGTGAAGAAGATCATTGTTTAGTGATAGGTGCGGGTGTTAGCCAAGCGTGGCTAGCAAGTGGGCAAGTCATCAGTTTTGGCCCAGCAGTCACTTCATTTGGTCAGATCAGCATAGTTATCGAACCGCAATCGGATGCTACAGGAAATGTCGTTTCCCATCTTATCCACTGGCAAGCGGATTGGCATAACAAACAACCGCCGATTGAAGTACGGCTGCCCGGTCAACTAGTCTTAAGGGCAGCGTCAACTGAAAATAGCGTTATATATAGGATTTCAGTATGAATATATTGATGATGACCAATACCTATTTACCACATATAGGCGGCGTGGCCCGTTCAGTTGAAGCTTTTAGCCGTTATTACAGAAATCACGGGCATAAGGTGTTAATTATTGCCCCAGAGTTTCCGCAAATGCCTGAGGATGAGGAAGATGTGATACGTGTCCCGGCTATTCAGCGTTTTAACGGCAGTGATTTTTCAGTGGTGCTACCCGTGCCGCATTTTTTAGGTGAAGAAATTGATGCATTTGAACCGGATATAGTGCATTCCCATCATCCGTTTTTAATCGGTTCAATGGCTAGGCTAGTGGCAAAAAAAAACAATATTCCTCTGGTGTTTACGCACCACACTATGTATGAGCAGTACTCACATTATGTGCCAGTAGATGCACAAACTTTACAGCATTTTGCGGTGAAACTGGCCACCAGTTACGCCAATATGTGTGACCAAGTGTTTGCCCCCAGTGAAAGTATTGCTGCAGTGTTGCAGCAAAGAGGCGTAAGCACACCGATTGCGGTGATTGCCACTGGGGTTGATCTAAAAGAGTTTGCCTGTGGCAGTGGTTTAGCTTTTAGGCAGTTAATAGGTATGCCAGAAGACGCCTTTGTGGTGGGGCATTTGGGGCGTTTAGCGACTGAAAAAAATCTAGAGTATCTAAGCGTGGCGGTGCAGGCATTTATGGAAAAACAGCCTAACGCGCACTTTTTATTGGTAGGTAAAGGAAGAGCTAAACGTCAGCTAGTTGATTCTTTCAGTGAGTCGGGATTAGCCGCACGTCTGCATCCTATTGGCTTTCTTGAGCAGCCATTTCTAGCCAGTGCTTACCAGGCAATGGATGCATTTGTATTTAGCTCCCAAAGTGAAACTCAGGGTATGGTAGTGACTGAAGCCATGTCGGCATCTGTACCAGTCATTGCCCTCGATGCATCGGGGGTGCGTGAAGTGGTGGTAGATAATTATAATGGTCTATTATTGGCGACTCAGGCAAGCACTGGTGAATTCGCCGCTGCCTTGCAAAGCTATTTCTGTTTGCCAAAGTCGAAGCAACAGGAATTTCGCAGCGCAGCCAGAACAACGGCCGAAACATATTCACTGGATTTATGCGCTGAAAAAGCTCTTAAAAAATATTCTGAATTGCTTGGTAACGGTTACGTTCATCATCATCATGAGCATCAAATTTGGGCTGATGTGGTCAGTTTAATTAAGGCTGAATATGATATTTTAAAAGGTATCACCAAAGCCGCAGTCCATGCATTTACCTATAAAAATTAAGATAAACCATGATTTATCGGCTGGAAAAATTGCTCAGAAAAATACGCCATACGCTCAGCCGCAGCGAATGGCTAATCCGCATTTTAGGTTTGCAAAAACGCAGCGTAGCAAATACCAAACCTGGTTTGGTGATCATGCAAATAGACGGTTTATCCTACAGTCAATTTCAGGCCGCCCTTAAACACAAACGTTTGCCTTTTATACAAAAGTTGCTGCTCAAAGAACATTACCATTTACATGATTTGTATTCAGGTACGCCATCAAATACGCCCGCTGTGCAGGCAGAGTTATTTTACGGAGTAAAAACCGCAGTACCTGCCTTTAGTTTTAAATCTCAAAATTCCGACGATATAGTGCAAATGAATAGATATCAGGCTGCATATGATGTGGAACAAAGGCTAAAAGAGCAAGGCGAACCCTTGCTAGAAGGGGGCAGTTCATATTCGAACATTTATCAGGGTGGGGCGTTGGAAGCGAACTTCTGTTCATCGTCGTTGGGTTGGTCGGGTGTCATGAATATGGCTAGTGGGTTTTCCATCGGCGCGTTTATTTTGCTAAATCTATACAGTTTTATACGTGTTTTAGTGTTGATGTTGTTCGAATTTATCTTGGCATTTGTTGATTTTTTTCGTGGCATCATCGCCCGTCGAGATTTGTTGCGTGAACTGCAATTTGTACCCACTCGTGTTGCTATCAGTATCTTGTTGCGAGAATTGGTGACTATAGGAGCAAAGTTAGATATTGCGAGGGGCTTACCGATAATCCACCTTAACTTCTTAGGATACGATGAGCAATCCCATAGACGGGGGCCCAGCTCAAAATTCGCCCATTGGAGCTTAAAAGGAATAGACGACGCTATCGGACGAATTTGGCGGGCGTCTAAATCGTCGACTTTGCGGGAATATGATGTTTGGATTTATTCCGATCACGGCCAGCAAGAGGCTATACCTTACCATCGTCGCAACGGGATAATGGTTACCGAGGCGATCAATAATGTCTTTGTTAGCCATTTCAATCAATCAACCACTCATTGCCAAACTGAAAGTTTAGGTTTTGGTGTCCAGACTTTGAGGGCAAAGTACCTTGGCGGTGGAATAATGCAGAAATTGCTGCCTTACCATCAAGATCCTCAAAACCAACCTGTCACTACAAGTGAGGGTGCATCAGGCGTGCGTGTCACCGCCATGGGCCCAATGGGATCGATTTATTCAGCCATATCTTTAAGTTATGAAAAACGTGAAGAGATAGCCTTGGCGTTGATAAGTGAAGCTAAAATTCCCTTAGTTTTTGCCAGTATTAGTCATACTCAAGTTAAAGCATGGAGTGATAAGGGCCAATATTTTCTGCCCAAAGATGCGGCAAAAGTATTCGGTGCACAGCATCCATTTCTGCATGAGGTGACTCAGGACATCATCCGATTATGTCAACATCCAGAGGCAGGAGACTTGATGATAAGTGGATGGAGTATCGAAAATCCCTACTGCACATTTACCATTGAAAACGGCTCCCATGGTGGTCCAGGGCCAGAAGAAACCCATGCTTTTGCTCTATTACCTTCTGATACCTCTCTACCTGTGCTTAATTCGGGTTGTCTGCGGCCTCTGGACTTGTATCATAGTGCCCGGCATAAACTGGGTCGTGAAAAATTATCTAGCCAGCACACACATCTCAAAAAAAGTCGCAAAATCACTAAAAAATCTATCAGGATACTGACCTATAACGTGCACAGCTGTGTTGGCATGGACGGTAAAATTTCGCCACGGCGTATTGCTCGTGTAATCGCCCAATACCAACCGGATGTTGTGGCTTTACAGGAACTTGATGTTGGCCGCCTGCGCACCGGCAATATGCATCAAGCCAAGATTATCAGCGAATATCTGGCCATGGAATATCATTTTCATCCGTCTATACATATCGAAGAAGAACGTTATGGTAATGCTATATTGACCCATCTACCCGTCAAACTTATCAAGACAGGTATTCTGCCCATCTTGCCGACAAAGCCTTGGTTAGAGCCAAGAGGAGTGATTTGGGTTGCAATTGAGGCATATGGACAACAATTTAACTTGCTCAATACGCATTTGGGTTTAAGACCTGCGGAACGTACTATTCAGGCAAATGCTTTGCTGGGTGATGAATGGTTGGCTAATGTAAACTGTATTGGGCCAGTGGTTATATGTGGTGATTTCAATTGTTTGCCTAATTCGACTGTGCATAAACGGTTTTCACAGCAGCTAAACGATATGCAAATTTTGCTTGAAGATCATCGTCCCAAGAAAACACTCGGCGGGCGCATTCCAAGTGCTCGCATTGATCATATGTTTGGAAATTCGATGGTAAATGTGCAGCATGTGGAAGTTCCACGCACTCAACTAACTCGCACCGCCTCTGACCATTTACCGCTCATTGTGGATATACAATTGTACAAGCCGCATTAGACACCGCACTGTCGTCATCTATTGTGTTGTTTAAAAAGACTTGATCACAGTGTATGAAAAGGTGGTGTATTGCTGAGAAATTCGGATGCTTTGATAGGAAGCTGTGGTGATGTTTATTTACACAGACACTCTATGCACCGAAATAAATCGGTAGGCTTAACGCCTGATAATTACGAAATTCAGTCCCTCAAACATAGTTATATCCAAAGCCATTGGAGTTGCAGCTAGGCGGCAAAGGAACTCAGCCCCATGAGCTTAGGCGTACTAAGTGATTGGGGTGAGTGAGAACAGCCAACAACGCTGCAGCTTCAAGGGAGACGGGTATAGATATCCATTTCTTTGATATCAGCAGAGATGCGATAACCTTTCAACACATTGCGACCTTATTTGAAATACGTGATTAGGAATTAGCAATGAAAATAAGAGCTTATCATCTTGGTGAAGAACGAGAAATATGGCAACTTTTCCACGATACTATCCATCATATTAATGCTGAGCATTATTCTCAAAAACAATTAGACGCATGGGCACCGGAACCATTCGACGAAACATTATGGCGTGACAAGCTCGCTAAACTCAGTTCTTTTGTTTGCGTTAAAGAGGAAAAAATAGTCGGTTACAGCGATTTACAACAAAATGGTTATATTGATCATTTATTCTGCCATCATCAGTATCAAGGTTGTGGGGTTGGCACTGCTTTGATGGCACATATTCATACATTAGCTGAACAACAACGTATCAAGCAACTATCGGCCGACGTCAGCGTAACCGCTAAGCCGTTTTTTGAAATAAAGGGCTTTAAAGTAGTCAAACAACAAACTGTGCCTATTCGAGGGCAAATATTGACTAACTTTAAAATGACAAAAACGTTACAAACTTAAGATGCGGTAAATTCAAAATATAAAATAATTAAACTCGCCACAGCAGTCACCATCAACACATAACCATTAATACCAAAATGATCTTTGTCACGACGATTGCGCCTACGCTTCATTACCAATACCGTTCCACTGATGATCACACATAGCGACAACAAGCCGACTAAATACATAGTCAGTGTTTTAGACCACTCTTGACGTCCCTCGAGGCCCCAGAATGCTTGCACTCCAGAGACAAATTCAGGTCGGGCATCATGAAACACCAATAGCGCCCCAATAAACACAAACCAACCCAAAACATTGATAAATACCATGCATTGGAAAAACCTATCATTTTCTCTGGGTGATTTTCTTCGGTTTGGAACCGCTTTTGATGTTTGCTCTATGTTTTTCATATACTTAATAATACTAGCTTTATTGTCGATTTTTCTTGAGTCTAGGCGCTACCTGAGTAAGATTACACACCTTGCGAGATTAGCCAAGTAAACTGCATACAGAAATGCAGTCAATTTGTGCTTGTTTTCGGCTGTATTCAAAGTTTCAAGAGTATTTTTTTGTCTCCTTATGTGACTTCCAGCAAAATTCAGTATATTTGATGTTACAGATTGTACTTTTGCTTATGCTTTAGAAAACAGTATATATATTAAATGATGACGGGATCGATATCCCAATAATTGGAGAGAAGTAGATGGCGCACGCCCCGGTGGCAGACATTTTTGCCGGTAAATATTCAGTTGGTGATCAAGTGACAGTTAAAGGGTGGGTACGTACTCGCCGTGATTCAAAAGCAGGTTTGTCTTTTATTGCGTTACACGATGGTAGCTGTTTCGACCCGATTCAGGTGATTGCACTTAATTCCATTGAAAATTACTCCGATATCCAAAAACTCACCACCAGTTGTTCACTTGTGGTGACTGGCTCATTGAAGGAATCTCAGGGTAAAGGACAATCTTTAGAAATTGAAGCTCAGGCAGTGGAAATAATTGGTTGGGTAGAAAATCCAGACACTTTCCCTATGGCACCAAAACGCCACAGTCTGGAATACCTGCGTGAACATGCACATTTGCGGGCACGTACTAATGTGGGTGGCGCGGTTACCCGTGTACGCAACTGTTTATCTCAGGCCATTCATCGTTTTTTCTATGAGCAAGGTTATTGCTGGGTAAGTACTCCAATCTTAACCGCTAGTGATACCGAAGGCGCAGGAGAGATGTTTAGAGTCTCTACTTTAGATATGCAGAATATTCCTAAAACCGAAGCTGGCGAAGTCGATTACAGCCAAGATTTTTTTGGAAAAGAAACCTTTTTAACCGTATCTGGTCAGTTAAACGGCGAAACCTATGCCACGGCCATGTCGAAAATTTATACATTTGGCCCCACTTTCAGAGCCGAAAACTCCAATACGAGTCGTCATTTGGCCGAGTTTTGGATGATCGAACCTGAAGTCGCTTTTGCTGACTTAGCCGATATCGCCCAGTTGTCCGAAGACTTGCTTAAATATGTATTCAAAGCAGTTTTAGCAGAACGTCCTGACGATATGGCGTTTTTTGCCGAGCGTATTAATAAAGAAGCCATCTCGCGATTAGAAAAAGTCATAGACCAAGATTTTGTGCGGATGGATTACACCGACGCCATCGAAATTTTGCAAAATTGCGGTAAAGAGTTTGAATTCCCTGTTAGTTGGGGTGTGGATTTATCCTCAGAGCATGAGCGTTATTTAGCCGAAGAACATATTGGCGCACCTATCATCATGCAAAACTACCCTAAAGACATTAAAGCGTTTTATATGCGCATTAATGACGATGGCAAAACCGTCGCGGCCATGGATGTATTAGCGCCGGGCATAGGTGAAATCATTGGTGGTTCACAACGTGAAGAACGCCTTGATGTATTCGACCGTCGTTTAGCAGAAATGAACCTTAGCCAAGAAGACTACAGCTGGTATCGTGACTTACGTAAATACGGTACAGTGCCCCACTCTGGCTTTGGCTTAGGCTTCGAACGTTTAGTCGCTTATGTGACCGGCATGCAGAATGTCCGTGACGTGATTGCGTTCCCAAGAACACCGGGTAATGCTAGTTATTAAGTAACTAATAATCGGTATATTTTTATGGAGCCACCTTCAGGTGGCTTTTTTATATATTCAAACAATCTATAACCGATTCGTATTTGTCATTCACCTTAGTTTGCTTACCAAACGCTGAATAACCTAAAGCTTAAAATTAATCCCGCGACTGTCATCAACACAAAAATGATTGTCAATATTCTGTATCCCAACCTCACAAACCAGTATTTTATATTGGTGAAAAACGCAACCTTGTTATCAGACTTAATAGGGATATTTACAAAGGCATTTAACATAATAAAAAATAACAAACTCCAAACGAAACCAACCAAACTGGGGATTAGATACACTTCTTCAGTGTAGTATCCAATATTAAATAAAGAA
>Ga0316204_10004981_pt1 | contig 22794 bp, 20 predicted proteins | sample 6monrhotite_MG_2_FD_205661 | JGI IMG/M metagenome (GOLD analysis project Ga0316204, IMG submission 205661) | Microbial mat bacterial communities from mineral coupon in-situ incubated in ocean water Damariscotta River, Maine, United States -... | ecosystem: Environmental > Aquatic > Marine >... | reverse complement strand
GTCGATTAAAGGCTACGATGGAGGTGCCAGCGATTTTCAGATTGGTGCCTTCAGTTACGGATTGGCCTATTGCGACCATGTCGTGCTGTATCGCTTCATCCCGATGTCCCAGGGCATGACGGAGTGTGAAGTTATCTGGTTGGTACGGGCAGATGCGGAGGAGGGCAGCGACTATCAGCTGGACAATCTGACCTGGCTTTGGGATGTCACCACCGTTGCTGACAAGCGCATTATCCAGGACAACAGCCGTGGGGTAGAATCGCGTTTCTATGAGCCAGGGCCGTTTACACCGATGGAGTATTACACCGAGCAATTCACGAAGTGGTACTTGAAGGTCCTCACGGGATGAAGCGACTGCTTTGCTTACTGCTGTTGCTGCCATCGTTTGCTTTCGCCTGGGGCGAAACCGGGCATCGCGTTGTTTGCCAGATCGCCTACGAGGAGCTGCTGCCAGAGCCGCGTGCGGAGCTCGATCGACTGCTGGCTCTGGATCCGGATTTCGACAATTTCGCTGACTCTTGTCTGTTCGCCGACAAGCCTGAGCGAATACGCTGGCAGGATCATTTCGTGAACATGCCCAGGTCGACCCATGCGGTGACGACGTCTGATTGTCCGCTGGCCGAAACATGTGCATTCACTGCGATTCACTCTGATTTCCTGATCTTGCTGGACCCGCAAGCCAGCGATGCGCAGAAACTGTTAGCGCTCAAGCTGCTTGGGCATTGGGTAGGTGATGTGCATCAGCCCATGCATGTGTCGTTTCAGGATGACAGGGGTGCGAACAGCAACCATGTCGACCCCGATGACGAAGATGCGAGCCTGCACGGGGTGTGGGACAGCACTATCATCAGGCACAGTCTGGGTGAGGACCATGCGCAGATCGCAGCCGATTTTCGAGATGAGATATCGGCACAACAACGCGCCGCGTGGAAGCATGATTCGCCGATCGAATGGGTGCATGAGTCGTTTCAAATCACAATTTCGCCAGCGGCACGCTATTGCGTCCAGAAACAGGGTGCGTGCTGGTACAGCAGTGACAATATGATGTTGGATCAGGGTGAGGAATGGCGTAACCTCACGATCGCTGCGGATTATCTGCAGCTGCACGCGCCAACAGTTGAATTGCGTTTACAGCAGGCCGGCATCCGGCTCGCACAATTGCTCAATCAGTCATTAACCAATGGAAAGAAAAATGAATAAATTCAAGTATTTACCAATAGTCGCCTTAATTCTCGCCGCTTCTGTCTGGGCTGCCGACGAAGCTGAAATGGAACGCCCTTCGTTTTACGCAAGCCAAACCGCGATGGTTTCGGCTGTGGTGGAGGCTATTGATCACGAGACTCGTGTCGTTACAGTCCGCAAAACCGACGGCGAATCACTGACGTTTACCGCCAGCGAGGAAGCTCGGAATCTCGGTCAGGTTTCAGTTGGTGACGTGTTGATGGCTGAATACCAGGAAACGATTTCGATCGAAGTGATGGCAAACGAAGGTCTTGAGCCCGAAGCTGCCACAATGGATGCAATGGCGCGTTCCGAAGAAGGCGCGATGCCTGGTTTCGCGGCAATGGACGCTACCGTAATTACGGCGACCGTTGAAGACATCAATATCGAAGCGAATACGTTCAAATTGAAGGGACCGGACGGCAGCGTCAATGAATACGTGGCGCGTAACCCGGACAACCTGAAACGTGCGAAAGTCGGTGACCTGGTTGTTATCACGGTTACCGAAGCGATTGCGATCGCCGTTGAGGAAGCAGCAGCAGAGTAAGCTGTTACGACGATGACGATCCCGGTCAGCATTGCCCCAATGATGGACTGGACCGATCGTCATTGTCGCTATTTCCTGCGCCTGCTAACACCGAGTGCGCGGCTGTATACCGAGATGGTTACAGCCGCTGCGATCGTGCATGGCGAGCCGGATCGTCTATTGCGTTTCGATGCGGCGGAGCATCCCGTCGCCCTGCAATTGGGCGGCAGTGATGTGGGCTGGATGACATCTGCAGCCGTTGCGGCTGCAGATTTTTCCTACGATGAGATCAATATCAACGTTGGTTGCCCGAGTGACCGCGTTCAGAGCGGGCAATTTGGCGCATGCCTGATGGCCACTCCGGACATCGTTGCGGCTTGCTACAGCGCAATGTGCGCCAAGGTAGACGTTCCCGTCACCATCAAGACCCGCATCGGTATTGATGATCAGGACAGCTACGATTTCCTGAAGCGCTTTGTTGATTCGCTGGTGACTGTGGGTTGCAGGACCTTCGTCGTGCATGCTCGAATCGCAATTCTCGAAGGTCTGAGTCCGAAAGAGAATCGCACTGTGCCACCGCTCAATTATGAGCGCGTTTATCGCCTTAAACAGGACTATCCGGACTTGCAGATTGTCCTGAACGGCGGCATCAAAACGCTGCAACAGGTAGACGAGGTCCTCGCCCATGTCGACGGCGTAATGATCGGACGTGAGGCCTATCACAACCCGTATTTTCTCGCCGAGTTGGAGAACCACCTGCTACCTGCATGGCCGTTGCCGCAAAGACAAGAGGTTGTAAGGCAGATGATTCCGTACATTGAGCGCGAGTTAGCGGCAGGAGAACGCCTGTCCAGGATCACGCGGCACATGTCAGGATTGTTTCTCGGCCAGCCTGGCGCAAGAGCATGGCGCCGCTTCCTGTCGGAAAATGCGTGTCTCGAGAATGCCGGCCCGGAGGTTGTTGTCAGCGCACTTGAACAGATGCCGATGGCGGCCTAGGTCATCCGCAGCTACAATATCCAGTCAACACACACCGATAGAGCGATACGTCCTACATGAGCGCAAAGACAGCGAATAAAGGTGGCCATCAGACGATGGCCGACAAAGCGGACATCCATGAGCTGTATGAAGAGTCCGTGCAAAATGTCGAAAACGAGGTCGTGTTTCTAAGGGACACTTTTACGCAGCGAACCGGGCGTGTGGCGCACTCTCTGCGCGAGGACTTCTGCGGTACCGCGAGTTTGGCGTGCGAATGGGTAAAGCAAGGACCCGAGTTTTCGGCGATTGGGGTCGACATCGAAGCCTCTGTTCTCGACTGGGGGCGACAGAATCGCGTTAGTAAATTACAGGTTGAAGAGCAGGCGCGCGTCAGTTTGATCGAGTCAGACGTACAGACCGTTGAAACGCCTATGGTCGATGCACTGGTGGCGTTCAACTTCAGCTACTGGATATTCGACGAACGTGCTCAGATGTTGAATTACTTTCGCCGTTGTCGTGACGCCGTGAAAGATGATGGTCTTATGTTTCTGGACATGTTTGGTGGTCCGGAGTCCATGGAAGAAACCAAGGAAAAGACCAAGCACGATGGTTTTAGCTACATCTGGCATCAGGCCGAATTCCATCCTGTGACGAATCACATTCAGTGCTACATCCACTTCAAATTCAAGGACGGCTCCAAGCTGAAACGGGCTTTCAGCTACTCATGGCGCCTCTGGACGGCTCCTGAAATACGTGACCTGCTACTGGAAGCTGGCTTCTCAAATGTGACAGTCTATTGGGAGGGCGAGGACGACGATGGCGAAGGTAACGGAATCTTCACTCCTGACGAAAAGGGTGAGGCAGATTTGGCCTGGGTAGCGTATATTGTCGCTGAGAAATAGCCTTATAAATTAAATAGTTGCAAACGATATATGGCGAAGGATCTAGAAGTAGCGATTTTGTTTGCTGACGTAGTCGGCAGCACGCAGCTGTATGACAAGTTTGGCGATACCAAAGCCAGCGAGACGGTTGCGGCGTGCCTGGACGTTATGAAGGACGCCACCCATCAATTCAACGGCAAGGTCATAAAGACCATTGGTGACGAGGTCATGGCGACCTTTCCGACCGTTGATGAGGCCATGAGCGCGGCGATCCTGATGCAAACCCGTATCACTGCCGATAACAAACAGGAAGACCGTATCGCGGTATCCATCCGTATTGGCTGCCACTTTGGTCCTGTGGTTCAGGAGCAAAACGACATTTTTGGCGCCGCTGTGCACACCGCGAATCGCATGACCTCGCAGGCGAAATCCCGCCAGGTGGTCATATCCGGCGAGACCGTGAAGAAAATGAGCGACAAGTTCAGAGAACAGACACGGCAAATCGATGTTGCAACGGTGCGTGGCAAGATCGACGAAGTCGCCTTGTATGAGCTGCTTTGGAACCCGGATGAAGCGACCAGCATGCTGCCGACCATCGAATGGGAAGGCCAGGACCGCAAGGCAACGAAGATCCTGCTGAGCTTTCGCAGCCAGAGTATCGAAGTCAGCGATCAGCGTAAGAGCGTGACCCTGGGTCGGGCGGACGACAATGATCTGGTTATCAAGGGCAATTTAATTTCACGAATTCATGCCAAGGTCGAGATGCGACGCGGCAAGATCATCATCGTGGATCAGAGCACCAACGGAACATTTCTTATGAATCTGCAAGGCGATGAGATCTTTGTGCGGCGCGACAGTGCACAAATGCACGGCGAGGGCACGATAGGACTGGGCAGAGCAGAAGAACCAGGCGCTTCGCTGGCTATTCACTTCAAGACCCTCGAATAAGCTAGGACGCCTTTTCGAGAGTCAGAGCCTTTAGCTCTGCCGCTATTCGCTGCTGCTCGGCGCGCAAAGCCGCCGGCAATCGATCCCCATAGCTGTCCAGATACTCACCGATCGCTGCAATCTCTTTGTGCCATTGAGTGGCGTCGATCGAAATCAGCGTTCGCAGCTCATCGTTGCTTATGTCCAGGTCATCAATATTGATGCCATCGGCTTTGGGCAAGAATCCGACGGCTGTTTCCACCGCATCGACGCGGCCTTCGCAGCGCTCAATAATCCAATGCAGTACACGCAGGTTTTCGCCAAACCCAGGCCACAAGAACTTGCCGTCCTGGTCCTGGCGGAACCAGTTAACGTGAAATATGCCGGGTAAGGATTCTGTTCGGTCGGCAAACGAAAGCCAATGCGCCCAGTAGTCGGCAAAGTTATAGCCGCAGAATGGCTTCATCGCCATCGGGTCGCGGCGCACCACGCCAACTTCCCCGACATTGGCCGAAGTCGTCTCAGATGCAACCCCTGCGCCGACGAGTACGCCATGCTTCCAACTCTTCGCCTGGTATACGAGCGGCGCGAGTTCCTTACGTCGTCCGCCGAATACAATTGCCGTGATGGGTACGCCCTCGGGTGCCTCTGCGAGTTCCGAGTAGCTGGGATTGTTTTTGGCTGCGACAGTAAAGCGTGAGTTCGGGTGCGCAGCTTTGCCGTTGGCGGGGTCATACGGTCGGCCCTGCCAGTCAATTGCCGGTGAGCCGACGTTCTTGTTCTCCCACCAGGGCTCGTTGTCCGAGGTGCGTGCAACATTCGTAAAGATCGTGTCGTGCTTGATCATATCGAAGGCATTCTTGTTGGAGTCTTCGTTGGTGCCTGGGACGACGCCAAAGTAGCCAGATTCCGGGTTGACGGCACGCAACTGGCCGTCTTCATCAAGATGCAACCAGGCAATGTCGTCGCCCAGGGTCCAGATCTTCCACCCTGGCATGGATTCCGGCGGAATCAACATGGCCAGATTGGTTTTGCCACACGCAGAGGGAAAAGCGCAGGCGATGTAGTGGGTCTCTCCCTCAGGGCTTTCCACGCCGACAATCAACATATGCTCGGCCAGCCAGCCCTCAGTGCGTGCCTGATAGCTTGCGATGCGCAGCGCGTGGCATTTCTTGCCGAGCAGGGCATTGCCGCCGTAGCCCGAACCGATACTCTTGATAGAAAGTTCTTCGGGGAAGTGCATGATGAGGCGGTTTTCAGGGTCCAGATCGCCGGTCGAATGCAAGCCCTTGACGAAATGACCCTCGCGTTCGATGCGTTGCAGCGCTGCTGCACCCATGCGGGTCATCAATTTCATATTAGCGACAACATATGCGCTATCCGTAATTTCCACACCGCAGCGAGAGTAAGGTGAATCGATCGGCCCCATGCAGTATGGGATCACGTACATGGTGCGGCCACGCATAGCCCCGTCAAACAGAGCGTCTACCTTTGCGTGCCCATCAGCAGGACTCATCCAGTTGTTATTTGGCCCGGCTTCGATCTCGTTGTTGGTGCAAACGTAGGTCAGATGCTCTACGCGCGCCACGTCGGTCGGGTCTGACAGGTGCAGATAACAGTCCGGATAGGTATCGGCATTGAGTGCCGTTAGATCGCCTGATTGCTGCATTTTGTGAATAAAGCGCTTGTATTCGCCGTCGCTGCCATCGCACCAGACAACATCTTCTGGTTGGGTGCGGCTTGCGACTTCGTCTACCCATTGATTGAGGGCGGCAAGAGATGTGGACATGTCGATTTCTCGTTAAGCGTATGGCTTATTATTTTAGGCGGCTGTGTCGCCTGGAGGGAGCGCAATTATACCTACTGGGCGACAATAATCAGCCCTGGATTGACATATAGCGAAGCAATTCCGGCGCTATTCCGTGTAATCTTTGCGCCGTGACCAAGCTTTCAGATTTTTTCGGCCAAGACAGCCCGCTGCAAACCTACCTGCCCGGGTTCCAACCACGCGCTGGACAGGCGTGGATGGCCGAGTCCGTGGCCGAGGCAATCGCCAATCTGGACAAGCTCGTGGTCGAGGCGGGGACCGGCACCGGCAAGACATTTGCCTATTTGCTGCCGGCACTGCAGAGCGGCCGTAAGACGATTATTTCGACCGGCACCAAGGCGCTGCAGGATCAGCTGTACCACCGGGATTTGCCGTTGATTGCGAAAGCAGTAGGGCGGCCGGTGAACACCGCGCTACTGAAAGGGCGAGCCAACTACCTGTGCTTGCATCGGCTGGATCAGGCCACAGAGCTGGCGCCATCGTTGCTGGCCGATCTGCGCGAGATTCGCGAATGGCGACATCGGACCATCAGCGGTGACCGAGCGGAACTGAGTGAAGTCGCCGAAGATTCCTATGTGTGGCCGCACGTTACGTCCACGGTCGATAACTGCCTTGGGCAAAAGTGCCCGGAATATTCCAAGTGCCATGTCGTCAAGGCGCGGCGCGCGGCGCAGGAGGCAGATTTGGTGGTCGTCAATCACCACCTGCTGCTGGCGGATCTGGCCATGAAGGAAGAAGGCTTTGTCGAGTTTCTACCCGGTGCCGAAGCTATTATTCTTGACGAGGCCCATCAGATTCCGGACCTCGCCGTGCAATTCTTCGGCGTTGGTCTTGGTAGTCGTGAGCTGGACCGGCTGGTTGACGAAATCCGTGCCGAGAGTATTTCTTTTCAGCAACCCGAGCTGCAGCGTCGCATCGACCAGCTACAGACCGCTATTCGTGTGCTGAAGGCGGAAGCGCCGCGTAAGGAAGGTAAACATCAGCTCTCCGACGTATTGCCGGATATTCGCGAGGCTTTACATGCTTTAAGGATCGCTTTGGGCGAGGTGCAAGAAGCGTTACTCGACATATCTGATGCATCCACTGAGTTGGAGCAATTACATACCCAGGTCATTAGTGCGATCGAGCGGCTGGCGCTGTTGGTAAGCGATGAAACCTGGGATGGCTTGCGTTGGCTCGAAATCAACCCACGCAGTCTGCGCTTCAATCTGACGCCGCTGGATGTGTCATCGATCTTGAGCGGCATGATCAATAACCCGCATCAGGCATGGGTGTTTACCTCGGCAACCCTGGCCATCGGCGATGATTTTTCTCACTTCTTATCGCGCATGGGCTTGACCGGAACCACTGCGCTGACCTTCCCCAGCCCCTACGCGGTTGCCGAAAACGGTCTTGTGTACTTGCCACCCGATCTGCCTGAGCCTTCGAATCCGCTGCACACTGGCGCTGCGCTGGAGGCCGTCGCGCCGCTGCTAAAGATGACGTCGGGCGGAATGTTTTGCCTGTTTACGAGCCACCGCGCACTCAACAATGCTGCGCAATGGTTCAAGACCAACAAGAAGGTACTCGCCGGACGCAAGTTATTTGTGCAGGGTGCAACGCCGCGCGATGAGCTGCTGCGACGTTTTCGTGAGGAAGGCAACGCGGTGTTGCTCGGCACCGGCAGTTTTTGGGAGGGTGTCGACGTACGCGGGCAGGCGCTATCGGTGGTTGCTATCGACAAGCTGCCGTTCGGGTCGCCGGCCGATCCGCTGATGATGGCGCGCCTCGAGTATATTCGCCGCGAAGGCGGCAACGGTTTTTCGCAGCACCAGTTACCGCAGGCTGTGCTCGCCATGAAGCAAGGAGCGGGCCGGCTGCTGCGCGATCAGAATGACTATGGCGTCATCGTGCTGTGTGACCCACGCATCACCAGCAAGAGTTATGGGCGTACATTTCTTAAGAGCTTCGAGCCAATGCCGTCGACACGTTCAATCAAGGATGTCGGCGAATTTCTGGCCAGGCATGAAAACAAGAAGGCGATAGCATGAAGTTGCTGGCTCTGGATACATCCTCGGTCGCTTGTTCGGTTGCGATAGAAGTCGGCGCTACGATCGTCGCACGTCACGAAGAGCAACCGCGCGAGCACACACGGCTACTGCTGCCGATGATTCGGCAGGTGTTGCAGGAGTCTGAAGTAGCGCTTGCTGAGCTGGACGCGATTATTCTCGGCAACGGTCCAGGTTCGTTCATCGGCATGCGCATCGCGGCATCGGTATCGCAAGGTCTCGCATTTGGATCTGGTCTGAAAATTGTCCCGGTCTCTTCCCTGGCCGCTGTAGCCGCAGAAGTATTTGCTGAGAGTGACGCCGGCGAAGTTGTCGTTACGCAGGACGCTCACATGAGTGAGGTGTACCTCGGAATTTTCGCTCGTGGAGACGATGATTTACCTGTTGCCGTGCTGCCAGAACGCCTGCAAGCACAGGATGCAATCGCCGAGCTTGGTGCTACTGATTCGCATCGAGTAGCAGCCGGTGCAGGCTGGCAGCGCTATCCGGCACTGCTTGCGAATAATTGCGACCAGCTAAGCGCGGTGTCGGCGCAGCTGTATCCCAACGCACGTTTCCTGCTCGGCCTCGGAGCCCTCGGCCTGAGCATGGGCGCATCAATTGCTCCGGCTGAGCTCAAACCAGCGTATTTGCGGCAAAAGGTCGCTGAAAAACCGACCCCGAGTTCGTAACAGATCTGTAATATAGTCTTGCTGTAATGTCGCGGCCGCGCGTCGAAGCGCTTTTCTGGCAAGAAGTGAAATGGCAGCTACAAAAATTCTCATCGTTGAAGATGAAACAGCAATTCGCGAGATGATCGCATTTCATCTCGGACGGGCGGGTTTTATCACCTTTGAGGCGGAGAACTGCAAAATCGCGCGTAAGTTGCTGGTCGACGAACAGCCGGACCTTGCTCTGGTTGACTGGATGTTGCCAGATATGAGTGGCCTTGAAATGGTCAGAATGTTGAAGCGAGACCGAGACAACGAGGATCTGGCGATTATCATGTTGACGGCACGGGCCGATGAATTCGACAAGGTCGCGGGGCTCGAAGGGGGCGCTGACGACTATATAACCAAGCCGTTTTCGCCGCGCGAGCTGGTTGCAAGAATACAGGCGGTGTTGCGGCGAGCCGCCAGCGTCGACGGCGACACGATTGAGGAAGGCAACATAGCATTGGACAGTGCAGGTCATCGGGTTACGGCAAACGGCAACGAGGTGCGCCTTGGGCCCACCGAATATCGACTACTACAGTTCCTGATCTCGCATCCGGACCGGGTTTACAGTCGCGAGCAGCTTCTGGATCGCGTCTGGGGAGCGAATGTCTATGTTGAGGAACGCACGGTCGACGTCCACGTCCGACGTTTGCGCAAGGCACTCTCGCCGGACGGCTCAGATAAATACATTCAGACCGTGCGTGGCGCAGGCTATCGGTTTTCAAGCAAATGACTGAGTCTGGTCGCAAAACGCTAGCCGGTATTGCGTTAATACTTGCGCTCGGTGGACTCATCGGCTGGATCTATGATGCTGCTGAAAGAGGTTTGCTGATCGCGGCGCTAGTCGCTTTGCTGTGGCAACTGCGTAATCTGATTGCATTCGATCGAGCCCTGCACACCGGTGACTTCGGCGTGTTTCGCTACGGTGAGGGAATCTGGCAGCAATTGTTTTCCCGATTCAGCTATGAGCATGAGCGCGGCGATCGTTATAAGCAGCAGAATCGAAGAATCATCAAGGAGATCCAGAAGTCAGCGAATGCGATGCCCGACGGTGCTGTCATCATCGATCAGCGAAATGAAATTCTGACCTGCAACAAGGCGGCAAAAGAGCTCATAGGTCTAAAGCGAAAGAAGGATCGCGGGCAGCGCCTGGACAATATTTTTCGTGACCCGGGATTGACCAAGCTTTTGCAAAGTAGCGAGTCGACTCGCGCGGTTGATCTTGCATCGCCGCTGCGCGAGAACGAATGGCTGAACTGTCGTGTCGTTCCGTATGGCGCAGACCAAAAGCTGGTGCTGATTCGCGATGTTACCGATCGTATCCAGCTAAGTAAGATCCGGCGCGACTTTGTTGCCAATGCGTCGCACGAACTGCGCTCGCCGTTAACCGTAATATGCGGCTATCTGGAGAGTTTTGCAGAGGATGAGCAGGTTCCTGAGCACTTACTGCAACCGCTTTCTCAGATGCGCTCGCAGGCGCGGCGCATGACGACCATTGTCAAAGAGTTGCTCGATCTATCGCGGCTGGAAGGCGCCGGGCTGGCAGCTACCGATCAGGCGATCGATATTGCAGCCTTGGTGGCGGCGGCCATGAAGACCTACTCCGGGTGCGAAGATGCGCCCAAGATTGAAATACATATTGAATCCGGCGACCAGTTGTTGGGTGCACAAAGTGAAATTGAGTCAGTCGTGAATAATCTGATTTCCAATGCGGTACGGCATACGTCTGTGGACGGATCCATAAAAGTATCCTGGCAGTCCGGCCCTGACGGCGCGGATTTAATCGTGCGCGACACCGGTGAAGGTATCTCTGCGGAGCATATTCCGCGATTGACCGAGCGGTTTTTTCGCGTCGACCGTGGGCGAGCGCGCGGAGATGGAGGATTCGGTCTGGGTTTGGCGATCGTCAAACATGTGCTGGAGCGACACTCAGGCGAGTTGATCGTTGTCAGTGAGCGGGGGGTTGGCAGTGAATTTCGTTGCCATTTTCCTGCACAGCGCGTCGCTGCCGCATGAATAGCCGTATTTTGATCGACAAGTAACGGAAATATACGTAGGTTTATCTTTACTAATCAGGCGGATGTAAAAATGCAGGCATCGAACTTCACAGACCACATTTCGCGCAGCTTCAATCAGGATATTGAAGGCTTGCGTAATCAGGTGCTCACCATGGGCGGCTTGGTCGAGTCCCAGTTGTCCAAGGCGATAGCGGCGCTCGTCAGCGGTGACAGCGAACTCGGACTCAAGGTCGCCAACGACGACTACAAGGTGAACGAGCTTGAAGTCAGTATTGACGAGGAGTGTAGCCGCATCCTCGCGACGCGTGCGCCGGCGGCAGGGGACCTGCGTCTTATTGTTGCGATCATCAAGACCATCACAGATCTCGAGCGCATTGGAGACGAAGCAGAGAAAATTGGCTTCCTCGCGTCGAAACTTGCTGCGATGGACCGGCCGTCGGATTCTTATCGCGAGATCAAGACGCTCGGCACTCATGTGTTGCACATGTTGCGCGATGCGATGAATGCATTTGCCAGGCTGGACGTTACTGAGTCACTTGAAGTCGTCCGCGAAGATGAACGTGTCGATGAAGAATATGAAGCGATCCAGCGCCAGTGCATCACTTTCATGATGGAAGATCCGCGCAGTATTAAACGTGTAATGAACGTTACCTGGGTCGCGCGTTCATTGGAGCGAATCGGCGATCATTCCAAAAACATATGTGAGTACGTTATCTATATGGTGCAAGGACGTGATGTGCGCCATACTGACATTTCCGAGGCGTCGGACCTCGCTAGTGAATAGTAAGAGATGAACTTACCGTCCAGGCGTACCCTGAATTTTATCGGGTTTTTGAGTTGTACCGGGATGATGGGGTATGCGTTATACGCGCAGTACCAGCTGGTCCTCGACCCGTGTCCATTGTGTATTTTGCAGCGCGTTGCCGTCATCGGCATGGGCTTGGCATTCCTGTTGCTGGCCGCACACAACCCGGCGCCGGGATGGGTGCGCCGTGCTTATCTGGCTATATTCGCGCTGTTCGCGGTTGAAGGCATGGTTGTTGCGGGCCGACACGTTTGGCTGCAACATCTGCCTGCCGATAAAGTACCATCTTGCGGGCCGGGCCTTGATTACATGCTGGAGGTATTTCCGTTTGCCGAGGCGCTCAAAATGGTATTTACCGGCTCCGGCGAATGCGCGAAGTTGGATTGGTCATTGCTTGGCTTGTCGATGCCGATGTGGGTCCTGATCGGTATCGTTGGGCTGACGGCCGCAAGTATCTGGAATAACCTAATCCGAAGCGAGTAGCTGCTCGCAAATGCGACGATACATCGACGACAGTGCGATGACGTCGTCAACAAGTACGTGTTCGTCGATCTTGTGGATGGAGGCATTCACCGGTCCCAACTCGACCACGTCGGTACCTGCAGGAGAAATGAAGCGACCGTCCGATGTGCCACCGCCGGTCGATAGTTCCGGTGCTGCTCCTGTGTGCTGCTCGACAGCCGTCGACACTGCGGTGATTAGGTTGCCGGGTTGCGTCAGGAAGGGCTCACCTGAGAGATGCCAATTGAGGTCGTAGTCGATATCGTGCGCATCAAATACCTGCTGCACTCGTTGCTTCAGGCTTGCGTGCGTCCAGACGGTTGAATAGCGAAAATTGAAGCGCGCCGATAGTTCGCCTGGCGTAACATTTGGAAAGCCGATTCCTGCCTGAATATCGACGACCTGAAAACTGGTCGGCGGAAAGTATTCATTGCCCTGATCCCACTCTATCTCATGTAGCTCAGCGAGGACCGGGGCGAAATTGCGAATCGGGTTTTTTGCCAAATGCGGATAGGCGACGTGCCCCTGCACACCATTGACCGTTAATATTCCGCTGAGCGAGCCGCGCCGTCCCACGCGAACGATATCACCCAGTGACTTCTCACTGGACGGTTCGCCGAGCACACACCAGTCAATATGTTCACCGCGTGCCTGTAGCGCCTCGACGACCTTGAGCGTGCCATCGCGGGCACGACCTTCCTCGTCGCTGGTGATCAGAACCGCCAGACTGCCGCGGTGCTCAGCATGTTCCGCAATGAACTCCTCCAGTGCGACGATCATTGCAGCAAGGCCGCCCTTCATATCCGCAGCGCCTCTGGCGTAGATCGCGCCATCACGAAAGCTCGGCTCGAACGGATCCGAGCTCCATTCTTCTTCCGGCCCGGTTGGCACTACATCGGTGTGACCTGCAAAGCACAGCACCGGACCGGCGTCGCCACGTCGAGCATAAAGGTTGGTGACGTCGCCGAATGGCATCGACTCGCACGTAAAGCCAAGAACGCTGAGTCGGGCAGCGATAATTTCCTGACAGCCTGCGTCATCGGGTGTTACCGAGCGGCAGCGGATAAGGCTAGTTAGAAGTTGTATCGAGGGATGCTCTGTAACCATCAGATAATCTTATAGAAATCAACAAAAATAGGCTCCAGCCATAGGAGCATTAACGATCGCTTTTTGCAACAAATCGGTAACAATCCATCGCTATGCTGTGCGCCTTACAAGTAACCATTATTACACTCATTTCGGAGATCGCGCGTGTCATTCAAAGCTCCTGTCGTCGTGCTTAGCACCTTGACCCTCGTTTCGGCTTTATTCTGCGGTACTGCCGCAGCGCAGGCCAGTCGGGACTATATCTACGTGGTCGGCTCCTCGACCGTCTATCCATTTTCTACCGTTGTCGCCGAACGTTTCGGTCGCAGCACAGATTTCAAGACGCCGAAAGTCGAGTCGACCGGCTCGGGCGGCGGACTAAAACTGTTCTGCGATGGCGTGGGCGTGGACTACCCGGACATCGCAAATTCTTCACGTGCAATCAAAGCGTCGGAAGTTGAAATGTGCGCTGCTAACGGTGTGCAGGAAATTGTAGAAGTGAAGATCGGCTATGACGGTATCGTCATCGCGCATGCGCTTGATTCGGCATCAATTGCGCTGACGCGCGCAGAGATTTTTCTGGCGCTGGCGAAACAGGTGCCAGGTGCGAACAGTGGCGAGTTAATCGACAATCCGTACCAGCGCTGGTCTGACATTAACCCCGAGTTGCCAGCGACGCGTATTGAGGTGCTTGGACCGCCGCCGACGTCGGGAACGCGTGACGCTTTTGTCGAGCTGGCAATGGAAGGTGGTTGTAACAAGATCGACTGGATTAAGGCGCTAAAGAGTTCGGACGGCAACCGCTATAAAGCGATTTGTCACACCATTCGCGAAGACGGGGCTTTCGTCGAAGCGGGCGAGAATGACAACCTGATCGTGCAGAAACTGCAGGCGAATCCACTGGCACTGGGTATCTTCGGTTTCAGTTTTCTCGATCAAAACGCTGACAAGGTTGTAGGCACTTCGGTTGATGGCGTTATGCCGACATTTGACGCGATTGCCGATGGCGACTACCCCGTTTCGAGACCGCTGTACTTCTACGCGAAGAAAGCTCATGTTGACGTGATACCGGGGCTGCGTGACTTCTTGCGCGAATTCACCAGCGACCGTGCGTGGGGTGACGAGGGTTATTTGTCCGACCGTGGTTTGATTCCAATGCCGCTTGAAGAGCGTCGTCAGGTTGCCACGGACGTACGCGACCTGACGCCGCTAAAGCTTGTAAGCAATTAAGCGAGTTCGATGCAGAATACAACGTTAATTCTGATTCTCGCCGCAATGGGAGTTGCGGCGTTTTTCATTGGGCGAGGGCGCTCGCTTGAGTTGGCGGGCGGGCCTGGCAACGTGAGCAAGCTGCATTCGTTGCCTGGCTACTACGGCTACTTCACCGCTATATGGTGTTTGTTGCCGGCCATGTTTCTGTTGCTTTTATGGGTGATGCTGGAAGCAAAGGTCATCATCGCCCTTGTTGTCAGCAGCCTGCCGGAGGCACAGCAATTGCTTTCGGCCGGTGAGCTGAACCTGCTGGTCAATAATATTCAGAATCTTGCGGCCGGCGACGCCATCAGTGTTGAGACGAATTCGGTATTGCAGGAAGCGGCCGCTCAATTTCTGCACTATTCGGCGCGCAGCCAGCAGCTGTTGTACGCGGTCGTTCTTTCTGTCGCGACCCTCGGCGGACTCATAGCCTGGCGACGCATTCAGCCTGATCTGCGGGCACGCAATCGCGTCGAGCGTGTTTTATTGCTGGCGCTGATTGCGGCCTCGAGTATTGCCGTCTTTACGACCATCGGCATCGTGCTGTCGGTACTGTTTGAGGCGATTCGATTTTTTAGGGAAGTTCCTCTCTCGGACTTCTTGTTCGGACTGAACTGGAGTCCACAGACTGCTATCCGTGCGGATCAAGTGGGTTCGTCAGGCAGTTTCGGCGCAATTCCGCTGTTCACGGGCACGCTTCTGATCACGGCAATTGCGATGCTGGTTGCGGTTCCCGTTGGCCTGATGACAGCGATCTATCTTGCAGAATACTCGTCGCGGCAAGTTCGCAACACCGCCAAACCGCTATTGGAGATCCTGGCCGGTATTCCCACCGTCGTTTACGGATTTTTTGCGGCTCTCACGGTGGCGCCATGGGTGCGTCGAACCGGTGAAATGTTCGGGCTGGAGGTTGCGTCCGAGAGTGCGCTGGCGGCAGGACTGGTCATGGGGATTATGATTATTCCGCTGGTGTCGTCATTAACTGACGATGCAATTAATGCGGTACCAAGTGCCATGCGTGATGGCGCTCTGGGCTTGGGTTCAACCCGTTCGGAGACAATGCTCAAGGTCATTATTCCCGCGGCTTTGCCTGGCATTGTTGGAGGCGTGCTGCTGGCGGTGTCACGCGCAATTGGTGAAACCATGATTGTTGTGATGGCCGCTGGTCTGGCCGCCAATCTGACTGCCAATCCCTTTGAAGCCGTCACGACGGTCACGGTGCAAATCGTTACCTTGCTGGTTGGTGATCAGGAATTCGACAGTGCCAAGACCCTGGCTGCCTTTGCGCTGGGTCTCATGTTGTTTGTGGTGACTTTGATCCTGAATGTTGTCGGGCTCCATGTCGTGCGCAAGTACCGAGAACAGTATGAGTAGTTCGACCTCACAGAAAGTCGCGGCCAGCCTCGGGCGAAGACATCGCAAGGAGCGTATTTTTCGCTATAGCGGCATGCTGGCAACAGCGGTTGGCATTGTATTCCTGGTGGTTTTTTTTGCTGATCTGATTGGTAAGGGATCGTCAGCGTTTGTGCAGACCTTCCTGCAACTCGATGTTGAAATGAGTGCGGATGTGATCGCGCCGGATGGCGAGATCGACCTGACTTACGCGGACTTTGACGGTCTGGCCAAGGCCGCGTTGCGCGAGCAGTTTCCTGCGGTGTCAGGACGCAGCGAGCGCAGAGAGTTGTACCGATTACTTAGCGTCGGCGCCGGCTACCAGATTCGCGGATTGATCGCCGCAGATGCCGAATTGATCGGCACGACACAGACGATTTGGGTGCCTGCCGCTGCGAACGTCGACATGCTGGTGAAGGGCAATATCGACGCGTCGACTGATGAGTCACAACGGCCAATCTCGGACGCGCAAATTGCGTGGATAGAGTCGATGCAGGCGAACGATCGATTGGAGACGCGATTCAATAGAGCACTGTTTACGAACGGCGACTCGCGTGAGCCCGAACTGGCCGGTATTCGCGGCGCATTGATGGGTTCTTTCTATATGCTGCTGGTAACCGTGGTGCTGGCCCTGCCGATCGGCGTTGCAGCTGCAATCTATCTTGAAGAGTTTGCGCCCAAAAACCGCTGGTCGGATCTGATCGAAGTCAACATCAATAACCTTGCGGCCGTGCCGTCGATCGTCTTCGGCTTACTCGGCCTGGCCGTTTTCATAAACTGGGCTGCGCTACCGCGCTCGGCACCCCTGGTCGGTGGTCTGGTCTTGTCGTTGCTGACCTTGCCGGTGATCATTATTGCATCGCGTGCCGCGATCAAATCCGTGCCGCCGTCCATACGCGAAGCGGCGCTAGGCCTGGGCGCATCGCGCATGCAGGTTGTGTTTCATCATGTTATGCCGCTGGCAATGCCGGGTATGCTCACCGGCACGATCATAGGCATGAGTCGCGCCCTCGGCGAATCTGCACCACTACTGATGATTGGCATGGTCGCCTTTATTGTCGACGTCCCTGGCGGTTTTTCGGATCCAGCGACGGCTTTGCCGGTGCAGATCTATTTGTGGGCGGACAGCCCGGAGCGTGCATTCGCAGAACGGACATCTGCAGCAATTATGGTGCTGCTGGGTTTTCTCTTGCTAATGAATTTGGTGGCGGTAGTCTTGCGTAAACGCCTGGAACGTAAATGGTAACGAAAATGACACAAGTGAAAGCGGACGTGGCCGAGGAATTGACCGATCTCAGCCAGACCTTCGGGAATGTACGTTGCGAAGTTCCATACGTCGTGGCTGAAGATGTCAATGTGTATTACGACGACAACCACGCGATCAAGAATGTGACCCTGGAGATTGGTAAGAAGGAAGTCATTGCGCTGATCGGGCCGTCCGGTTGCGGCAAGTCGACCTTCCTGCGTTGCCTGAATCGCATGAACGATTCGATCGAGAGCGCGAAGGTCACCGGGCGCATCACTCTCGGCGGCCAGGATATCTATAGCAAGGAACTCGACCCGGTGGCGCTGCGCGCGCGCGTCGGCATGGTTTTCCAGAAGCCAAATCCGTTTCCCAAGAGTATTTACGACAACGTTGCCTATGGGCCACGCATTCACGGTCTCGCCGCGGACCGGGCAGAGCTCGACGATATTGTGCACACGAGTTTGGAAAGGGCCGGACTGCTGAAGGAGGTCAAAGATCGAATGGACCAGCCGGGGACCGGTTTGTCGGGCGGACAGCAGCAACGACTTTGTATAGCGCGAACCATCGCCGTCGACCCGGAAGTCATTCTTATGGATGAGCCATGCTCGGCACTGGATCCGATCGCGACGGCACGCATAGAAGACCTCATGGATGAATTATCAGAGGATTATGCGATCGTTATCGTTACCCACTCCATGCAGCAGGCGGCACGTGTTTCCAAGCGAGTGGCTTATTTCCATCTCGGATTGCTGATCGAAGTCGACGAGACCAACAAGATCTTCACGAATCCTCAGCACAAGCTGACCGAGGACTACATTACGGGCCGAATCGGCTAGAGATTGTTCAGGAAGTCCGAGAATCGTTTCTCGGAAAAGCCGACCGCGATAAAATTTTCGGCTTCCAGTATCGGCCTTTTGATCAATGTCGGTCTCTCGATCATTGCAGCCAACGCTTTGTCTTTGCTCATGTCGTTCCGGTCTACTTCCGGAATCTTTCTCCAGGTAAGACTTCTCTTATTCAGCAGTCGTTCCCAGCCCAGGCGGTCGCTCCAGCGCTCGAGCATTTGAATGTCGAGGCCTTCTTCGCGTAAATCATGGAAGCGAAATTCGATCTCCTTTTGCGTGAGAAATTTCCTCGCGTTACGGCACGAATCACAACTCTTGATCCCATAAATCGTCAGCAAAGCGATGTCCCTCAGTCCGTATTGCGGAGAAGATCATTAAGACTCGTTTTCGACCGTGTCTTTTCATCAACATGCTTGACGATGACGGCACAATACAATGAGTATTTTCCGTCGGCGGAGGGCAGGCTGCCGGACACAACCACGGATCCAGCCGGTACGCGCCCGTAGCTGACTTCACCGCTGGCGCGGTCATAGATTTTTGTGCTCTGGCCTATGTAAACGCCCATAGAAATGACAGAGCCTTTCTCAACTACCACACCCTCGACGATTTCAGATCGCGCACCGATGAAACAGTTGTCTTCAATAATCGTTGGCCCGGCCTGGATGGGTTCGAGTACGCCGCCTATGCCGACGCCGCCCGAAAGATGCACGTTCTTACCAATTTGTGCACAGCTGCCAACAGTTGCCCAGGTGTCGACCATCGTCCCTGAGTCGACATAAGCGCCGATATTCACATAGCTTGGCATCAACACAACGTCGTTCGCAATATATGCACCACGACGCACCAGGGCGTCTGGTACGACACGTACACCGTCCTTCTTGAAGTCGTCCTCGGTGTAGTCGGCATATTTCATCGGGACCTTGTCGAAGAATTTGCTGTGGGTACCCGGCATGACCTTATTGTCGGCAAGTCGAAAACTCAGCAAGACGGCTTTCTTGAGCCACTGGTTAACCTGCCAGCCCTGCTCAGTCGGCTCAGCGACGCGACTGCTGCCTGCGTCCAGCATCGCCAGGGCTGTTTGCACGGCATCGTGCAGATGCTTTGTTGCGGCTTTATCAGCCATCTGGCCGCCGCATTCAAAGCCGTTTTCAATAGTGTCGATCAGATCCTGCATTAATCACCCAATTTGGCGACAAGGTTGTCGCGTAGTTGTTCTTTTGCTGCCGCGTCCAGCGGACTGCCAGCTTCATCACTGATATAGAATACATCTTCCGCGCGCTCGCCGATGGTCATGATTTTGGCGGCATCGATATCAATGCCCAATTCGATAAATGCCTGGCCGACCTTGCTGAGCATTCCCGGTCGGTCAGCGGCGACCAGTTCCATCACCGTTCGTCCATTGGGCGTGTCGTCGCCAAAGCAAACGCTTGCCGGTGTAGTGAACATGCGTGCACGCCGCGGCACGCTGCGCGTTATCGATACCGCGTCATCGTCGTTGGCGGTAAGAATTCGCGTCAATGAGCGCCGGATCTTGTTGAGCCTCGACTCATCTATCTCCATGCGTTTGTCGAGTTCCATGAAAATATAGGTATCGATGCTATAGCCATTGATAATGGGGACGATTCTCGCATCGACGATATTCATGCCGAGTTCATCGAGAACGGCAGTGGCGTGTGCGAATGTGCGTTGCGATCTGGGTGTGTAGAGCACGGCCTCAACGCCGTCGCCGCCAGAGCGCAAGCGCACATCGACAAGACCGATCTGCGACTCGGTATCGGAGTCCGATAGCCACTCGGTGTGCCAGATGATTTCCGCCGTGCGATGGCGCAGGAAGTAACTGTCGTCAAACAGTGCCCATATCGCGTCGATGCCCTGGTCGTCGATGCCGAGCTTGTGCAGTGAGTCACGCGTCTGCGATTTCTTCTCTGCGACGAGCTGCTCGCGATCTGTCGGGTTTTCAAGTCCGCGGCGCAACGCGCGGTGGGTTAATTCATAAAGGTCACCGAACAGGGATGCCTTCCATGAATTCCAGAGCTTCGGGTTGGTGCCGCGTACATCTGCGATGGTCAGGACATACAAATAGTTGAGGTGCAGCGGGTCGCGAACCTCCGCGGCAAACTTGGCGATGACGTCGGGGTCCCCCAGATCCTTTTTTTGTGCGGTGGTCGACAGGATCAAATGATTGCGTACCAGCCAGGCTACGATGCCGGCATCGTATTTACTGAGGCCGTGCTCAAGGCAAAATGCTTCCGCATCCACCGCACCCAGCTCGGAGTGATCGCCGCCACGGCCCTTGGCAATGTCATGAAACAGGCCACCCAAATAGGCGATCTCCGGTTTCTCAAATGCCTGCATGATGCGACTGCACTGTGGGTACTCATCGTCGAAGCGGGGCAGTGCAAAGCGGCGCAGGTTACTCACCACAAACAAGGTATGTTCATCGACGGTGTAGGCGTGAAACAGGTCGTACTGCATACGGCCAACGATGCGACCAAACGCAGGAATGTAGAGGCCAAGTACGCCGTATAAATTCATACGTCGCAATTCGTGAGTGACGCCTTCGGGTGCGCGCAAGATTGACAGGAACAAACGATGGTTGCGTGGGTTTTGACGAAACTCTTCATCGATCAGATGCAGGTTGCGTTTGATCAGGCCGACGGTATACGCGCTGACACCACGAATATCCTGATTCTGCTGTAACAGCAGGAACAGTTCGAGCAGTGCAGACGGGTCGCGCGCAAACACCTGCTGATCGACAGTCTGCAGGTAACCGTTTTTCACCTGAAAGCGCTCGTTTAGCGCTTCCGGCGCCGCAGCCGGATCCATCAGGATCGCTTCTTCAAACAACTGCAGCAGCATTTCATTAAGACGGCTCAGGTCCATCACAGTTCGGTAGTAGCGCTGCATCAGTTGTTCGACCGCCAGCGTGTAGCTTGCGTCTTCATAGCCGAGCATTTTGGCAAGGTTGATCTGGTGATCAAATAACAGCCGGTCTTCGCGTCGGCCGGTCAGAATGTGTAGCCCGAAGCGGACTCTCCAGAGGAACTCCTGTCCATCATTAAGCCGTTGCAGCTGGCCTGGCGTTAAGAACTTATGTGCTAGGAGTTCTTCAAACGATTCGACATTGAAGTATCGCTTGGCAACCCAGCCGATCATCTGAATGTCGCGCAAACCGCCAGGGCTGCCTTTTACATTCGGTTCCAGGTTATAAGCCGAATCATCGTAGCGACGATGGCGGGCAATCTGTTCCTTGCGCTTTTCTGCGAAAAATTCTGCCGGCGGCCAGATTTTCCGCGGCGAGATGACAAGCTGCATCTCCTCGTAGAGTTCTTCCGGTCCATCGATCAATCGCGATTCCATCATGGTCGTCGCTACCGTCAGGTCTGCCTTGGCTTCATCCCGGCACTGTTTGACAGTGCGGACGCTGTGACCAATATCGAGACCAATGTCCCACAAGGAGGTTACGAAATCGCCGACCTGAGCTTTGCAGGTCGCGGATAGTTTCTTCGGTAGCAGCACCAATATGTCGACGTCGGAACCCGGGTGTAATTCTGCACGGCCGTAACCGCCGACCGCAATAAGAGCTGCTACGCCGACACAGTCCGATGCATGTTGCCGCCAAAGATGAGTAATGACCGAGTCGACCAGATCAGAGCGCTCGTGCACGAGCGTCAGCACAGACTCGCCGTTCAGGAAACGGTCGCGGATAGCGTCGCTGGCGGCCTCGAGTTCCGCGCGTGTGGTGGCTTCGTAGCTCACAGGACTAATCGCTGGCCGTCATCGATCGTGGGCGCCCAAGGTTAAAACCTCGTAGCCGGTTTCGGTAATCAGTACCGTATGTTCCCACTGTGCTGACAGGCTGTGGTCCTTGGTCACGACGGTCCAGCCGTCGGGCAACAGTTTCACGTTCGCCTTGCCGGCATTGACCATGGGTTCCACTGTGAGCGTCATCCCGGCCTTTAACTCCATGCCCGTTCCGGCTGTGCCGTAGTGCAGGACTTGCGGGTCCTCGTGAAATACCCGGCCGATACCGTGTCCGCAATACTCCTTGACGACGGAAAAGCGGTTCTTCTCCACATGCTTCTGGACAGCTGCGCCGACGTCACCCAGCCGTTTGCCCGCGGCAAGCTCTTCAATCCCCAGCCACATGCCTTCGAATGCGATGTCCGCCAGCCGCTGTCCCTGAACGCTGGGCTTGCCGACAAAGAACATGCGGCTGGTATCGCCATGGAATCCGTCTTTGATGACCGTAATGTCGATATTGACGGCATCGCCATTCTTTAATTTGCGCTCGCCGGGAATGCCGTGACACACGACATGATTGACGGATGTGCAGATAGATTTCGGAAAGCCACGATAATTCAGCGGGGCAGGGATCGCTTCCTGCACATCAGTAATGTACTTGTGGCAGATGTAATTGAGCTGGTCCGTAGTCACACCGGCCTGCACATGCTCGCCGATCATATCGAGAACATCGGCTGCAAGCCGCCCTGCAACTCGCATTTTGCCTTGTTCTTGCTCAGTTTTGATGGTTACCGTCATA
>Ga0316204_10004980_pt1 | contig 22802 bp, 24 predicted proteins | sample 6monrhotite_MG_2_FD_205661 | JGI IMG/M metagenome (GOLD analysis project Ga0316204, IMG submission 205661) | Microbial mat bacterial communities from mineral coupon in-situ incubated in ocean water Damariscotta River, Maine, United States -... | ecosystem: Environmental > Aquatic > Marine >... | reverse complement strand
AAAGATTACTGAAAGAGATCTTTTTCGTACGTCCACTTATGCTAGCTGGACTAATGAGCGTGATTACTTCGAATTAAGTCAAACCTTTTCAATGATTCATACCTTGAGTAAGCGAAGAGCTGTTTCGTATTTTGTGGGAGCCTATGGAATTAGTGAACCAACTGTACACGCTACTCATTATATAGTGGGTGCAACATATCGACAAAATATCCATAAAGACTATTTGTTTTACGAGCTATCTCCTCAATTAGAATATAAAAAAGAAAATGATTTCCACTCGGAGTTTTCGTTATTATTTAGAGTGGAGATTATTTTTAAAAAATAATAATTTAATTACGGGTTATGTCTGTATTCAAGAGGTGAAATACCGTGCCAACGTTTAAAAGCGCGAGTAAAGTTACTGGGATCGGAGAAACCAAGTAAAAATCCAACCTCAAAGATAGAACGATTGCTCCCTCGAAGATACTGTTTAGATAACTCGCTGCGAGTATTATCGAGAATCATTTTATAACTTGTATTTTCTGATTTAAGCTTCCGTTGTAAATTCCTTAAACTCAAATTTAGTTGGCTTGCTATTTTATTCTGGCTGGGTGTGCCATCGTTAAGTTTGTTGATAATAAGTGAACGTACTTGAAGACTAATATTATTTTTATCAAATCGTTTTAAATGTTCAATAACAATTTGATCATTCATTCTGGCTAATTCAGGATTGGCTGTAACGAGTTTTTGATCGAAAATGGATTTTGAAAACTGTATCATCGTTTCAGGCATATCGAATTCAACGATTACACCAAAAAAATCATTAAACTTTTTTTTGTTGCGAGGAGTAGGGTGAGAAATACAAACTCGTTCTGCCTTTAAATCTGGACTGTAAGTAATTCGACACATCTGTAATAAAGATGCCACACTTGCATCAATAGAAACATCAACAGGATTTTCTAATGTTGTAGATAAGATAATTTGGTAGTTATTTCCGTTTTCTTTAAGCGTATAACTTGCTGAAGAAATAAGTGATTTTTGAAACCTAATTAATCGATTAATAGAATCTTTTAAAGTATCACTAGTAATCCAGGCTAAACCCAGGCCATTTAAAGCAGAGGGCTGTATTAGCTCTGCAAAAGTTAGCCCAATACTATCATCGTCTGTTAGTTTTTTCGTTAGCGCCCATACTTTCTGAATAATTACGGTGCTTAATCGATCATCAGGTTGATAAGCGATATGAGTATCGATACCCAGTTGTTTTGCTATAGCATACTTGTCCATTTTATAATGGTCTAATACTTTACCAAGTATTGATACTATACTGACAGCGGTTGTATGTTGTTGTGGTTGCATCAATTTTATGTCTTATGATTTATCTATTCAAGATTATTGTTTATCTTAAATAAAATAGATATAGAATTGTAAAATATTTTACAATGCGTCAAGGTAGAGATCTTAAAAATAAAAAGTCCCGACTAATGTCTATTAAATTGAATATTTTAATTTAGATAACGATAGGTAAATAATTGAAACCTAAATTGATAGCCTTGCTACAAGGCCTGACTTTACTTTTGTTTTTCATACCAGCACAGCAATGCTTTGCAATAAATGTCGCGTTAGATAAAGGTGAGCAGATTGAAGAGCAACGATCGGGATGGTTACCTTACGCATTCAGCACAGATTCCCTTGGTACTGCAGTCGGTCTAGGTTTTTTTACTGCGGGTCGAAAACAGCCGCAATCGGCTATCGTAGCCTCGGGTTACGTAACGGACAATGATTCCAGCCTTCTAATGGGAGCGATAACAAATTATAAAATACCGGGCAGTGAACGACTTTTTTTTGATGCCTTTGCATTAGGAGCGCATTTTACAGATCAACGATTCTATGTTGATTTGGATCATAATCCGACTCAGCAAAAGGCGGGCTCTAATGGTTCGGCTAAAGAAGATTTTGTTAGTGGTGTGAGTAATACAGCTCAAATTGAACTGACATTGAAATATCCATTTAAGATCGGTAATGCTAGTGCCAATCCTGTTTCAATTTATTACTTAGATAAAGGATTACTTGATTCTGGCCCACCTGGCGGAAGTAAACATGACCCTATTTTTAACGGTAAAATGGTATTGGCAGCAACGCTATTTCATATCTATCGTGATCTAGACGAAGTTAGCCAAGAAGACTTACTCTCAGTGAATACAAATGGGCTTAAACTTAGTCTTGATCACAATAATACCGATTTCCCACGCAACCCTTCTATGGGTGGTAGGCAAAAAGTAACTCTTACTAGAGACTTTGGCTGGTTAGATAAATCGGATACCTGGACAAATTTAGAATTGGATATAACAAAATATATCAATTTCGGTAAATCCAGTAATATGAGACAAAATGTGTTGGCACTTAATTTCTGGACATCAAATACTTTGAGTTGGGAAAACGATCCACAAAACCAACAAATCGTCTATCATCGTCCACCACCCGGTATCGGATCATCATTGGGTGGTTATGACCGCATGCGTGCCTATCCCATCTCACGTTTCCACGACAAAGCAGCTGTTTTTTATTCTGCAGAATTTCGTATGATACCTAAGTGGAATCCATTGCGTAATATGCCCATACTCAATTATTTTAATATCGACTGGGTGCAAATAGTTGGCTTTGTTGAAGCAGGAAGAGTGGGTTCATCGTACGATACGAGTTTGTTTGTAGAAGATCTTAAGATTGATGCAGGCATTAGTTTACGTTTAATGACCCATCATGCTGTGGTTCGACTCGATTGGGCCGTATCTGAAGAAGGGCATTCAATATGGGCAATGTATGAACAAGCCTTTGCACGTTGAATGATTATTGCCGACTAACATTATTCTGATATATGATAGTTCCTTTAGTAACATATAAAATGAAGTGAAAAATTGAAAGTAAATAACAAGCCACATATTGTCTTATTTTGTATTCTTGTCATGTTGTTATCTATTAGCATTACAGCATGCTCATCATTACAAACTAAAACCCGCTCAATAAATATTCAAAGACTAATATTTTTAAATCAGTCAGCCTCGTCCTTAAGAGATGTACAAATTTTTATAACGAATACGAATGAAGTCGTAGCCTGTGGTTATATTTTACCAAAATCTGAATGCTCTACAGGATTTCCTCTTAGAGAGTACCAGGGGAACCCGTTTGATATCTCCTGGCTCAATGGTAAGCAAAAGATGCTGATTAAAAACATTTTGGTAGATGTGCCTGATAATTTAATGTTGGAAGAACCAGTAAATGCAGTAATTGTGTTTGGCGAGCAAGGTCGTTTTTCTGCAAGCTTAAAGCAATAAACTTATAACTATACTAGGAATAATTATGAAAAATTTATATCAAATAATGATAAGCATCGTGTTTATTATTACTCTAACGGCATGCGGTGCACCCAAGAAAGAAGAGGTGGCCGTTACTTTACCTAAAGCAGAAATATGTGCGCAGGTAAAACATCTGATTGCCCAACATAAAGATAATTTCAATAAAATAAAACGTAAAAGAATAATAACGCCCATTATGGATATATGGGAAACGGATTATCAGCTAGTGGGTAAAAGCTGCCAGATCTGGCGCTGGTCAGACGGTAAACAAGCCTATATGTGTAGCCTAACTATGCCTAACAAACAAGCGGCTATAGAAAAACATACAAAAGCCGTGAAGTTTTCAAAACAATGCCTAGGTAATAAATGGTCGGTAAGAAATATTGAAAGTAAGAATAAGGGTGCTTTTAGAACAATATTTTCACAGCCGGTCAAGCAAACGGTTGCTTCAGTTCATCGAGTAAAAACAACAGGATTATTTGATGGCGAATGGACTATCTATTATTTTATTGGTGACCCTGACAAATCATTATAAATTGTAATCGTTAAAACATATGAATTTATAAGCAAGGATGCTTCCAAAACTCTTAATTATTTAACATCCGCTGATAGCTATTAATTTGGAAATTTTGCTAACATTTCAGAAATAGCATATTCCATTCTTTTTTTTGCTATCTGCTTGTCTAATTTTTTGTAATCAGCAGTTGCCCATGCTGTCCAAATAACGGCATTACTTTTTTTATTGGCAACAACAATAGTGAGCGCCCCTTTAGGGGCTGGAGCAGCAAGATTTCCATCGGAGTTTCCGAATAAGAAATATTTTTGGGCTGCCATGTTAATGTCTATGCCGAAAGATATAATAATATCAGCAGAATCATTTGAATACTTCATTCCCTTTTTTTTCATATTTTGTTTGATAGTCTTTTTTGTAAAACTTTCAAAATCATATTCTGGGGTTGACCATTTACTGTCTGGGTCATTTATTTTTGTCGCTGCTTTGGCCCATTGGTAAGTTTTTTTATCATAACTGTATGTTTTATATTGTTTCGAATTAACTTTAATGTCTTTTGTTGGGTATCTAACAATATTCCCATCGACATATGAAAGAGAATGGCTGCAAGCATTTAAGAATAAAAGGCCAAGAATAGTTAGTGATATTATTTTTAGCATAGCTCGGTTCTCGTAGTGTTGATAACGCTGCTTATTATTTATAATAATCTATTTTAGTTAGTCTCACTTATAATACTAGGTGGTTTAATGGTATGTCTTATAATAATAGGTATACTGGGAGTGTTTAATTAATTGCTCTTTATATACAAAACATAGGTAAACGGTATGAAAATAATAATTCTAAGCACTAAATTGAAGTTTTGTTTAGTTATGTTTCTAGTAACATTAAATCTAATGTCATCATTGGTGAAGGCTGGCCCATTTGATAAGGGTAAAACTTCAGCAACAATAGCGATAGGTAGTGGCCAGTTTTTTAGGGAAAACTATTTAATTATTGGAGCCGGTATTGGCTATTATGTAACAGATGGCATTGAGTTGGGTTTAGATGTTGATTACTGGACCGGCGGTGATCCTACAATATACGAGATAACGCCTAAACTAACTTATGTGCATAACAACTCGTCACAGTTTAAACCCTATATAGGTGTGTTTTATAATCGTACTTTTATTGAGGGCTATGATGATAGTGATGCTCTAGGATACCGAGTAGGTGCGTTTATGCCAGTGAGTAAAAAAACATACATAGGTCTTGGTTTTGTGCATACAGAATTGCAGGATTGTAGGGAATCAATACTGGTCACCTGTTCAGAAACCTATGCCGAATTAACCTTTATGATTTCAATATAAATTTTTACAAAGTAGGGCTTATTGCATTTATGCGTTTACCCATTCTCTGGCTTCTTCATCTGTTTTGAAAACCTCAATCTGCTGGGGCGTGGTATTTCTCACTAAACCAAACTTCTTATGATCGACATTTCCTTCTAAATCAAAATATGATCGATACACAATGACAAATCCATTTATTATTGCTGAATTTGCTACCACCGCTAATTTAATATTTGGGTTTATTCTATGTATCTTCGCATCTTGTTTTGCTACCGCCTTTATGGCATGAAATTCTATAGGAAATGAAGCTACATTTGTTAAATTTATAATTTTATACTTAAACACTGAGGGTTTAGAAATTTTAGAGATACTATGATTGAAGTTTATAAACGCTTCACTAGTAAGTGAATTATTAAAAACGCAATATACTCCATGTTCTTCGATCGTTAATGTATATGACATGATATTTTTCCTTGAAATATTTACCCAGTTATAGATTGCTTAGGTCGACGCAAATTCTTATCGTCTTTTGTAGCGTTTTTACTATTTGCGTTGGTTAATGCATTGAAGTCATCTATATCTACATAAGACCAGGTATCTGGAAACTTAATCATCTGTTTAATTAACATATTATTTAGTTTATGGCCGGGCTTGCGCGCATACAGATGACCGATGACAGGTACTCCAACTAATGCAAAGTCACCCATAACATCTAGAATTTTATGGCGCACAAATTCATTTTTATAACGAAGACCTTCTTCATTTACTATTCTGTCTCCATCGACTAAAACAGCATTTTTTAAAGAGCCACCTTTGGCTAATCCTAAGTTTTTTAATTTTTGTAAGTCGTTGGCAAAGCCAAAAGTACGAGCACGTGCAATGTCGTGACGAAAGGCTTCGTTCACTAAGGTAACGCTATGAGTTTGTGAGCCAATTGCGGATGCCTGAAAATCAATTTCAACGGTTATTCGAGATGTATTTGATGGCATTAAAATCGAATATTTATCACCATCACGCACTTCAATCGGTCGGTGTATCCATAACGCTTTTCTGTTAGCCGGCTGGTCTATCGTTCCTACTTTTTCAATAACCGAAACAAAAGGTTCAGCACTACCATCCATAATAGGAACTTCAGGGCCACTGATTTCAATAGTGGCATTATCAACACCACAACCCAGTAACGCGGCCAACAGATGTTCGATCGTTCCAACTGAAATATTATCTGCGTTACTAATAACCGTTGAGAGAGTTGTATCCGTAACGTTATACCAGCGTGCAGGAATAACATTATCAGCCTCGTTAACATCAGTACGAATAAAATTAATGCCGGTATTTTCTTTGGCGGGCATTAAAACCATTTTAACTTTTTCACCCGTATGTAACCCAACACCAACGTAAGATATAGCTTGTGTTAATGTTCGTTGCTTAACAGATTGTGTATGTAAAACGCTCATTTCAATCACCTCATTGACTTGCTTAAACGATTTGTCGTTAAAGAAACAATAAGGTTAAATAGGGATATTCGTTAATCAATAGGCGCCAAAGACATGTCATTTTGATAGTCATTGCATGCCAATAATTTATCTATTTTTCTAGTGTTGGAATGTAATTTATTAGCACTTAAATAATGACATTTAATAAACATAAGCTGGAAATACGTTAAAAAAATATATCTTCACTATTAACGACTAATAGTTAGAAATTAACTTTTACTTGCGATATTGTTAGTCCTTCTTTAGAGTAACCCTTAACAAAGACCTTGCAGAATATAAGGATATATAGCTTGATCAACGATAAATTAAAGCAGTTACGTGGCTTATTGTATAAATTTGGAATGAGTGATTAATATTTGTAATGGACTTTCATATTTCACAAGTTAGTTTTTTTAAACCAATACTGGATGGATTACAACAAGCTGGGGTAAATCTTGACCCGCTGTTACGGTTATCTAGTCTGGATTCATTTCAACTCACTGATGATGATAACCATGTGCCTGTTCGATCCATGTATACCTTCTTCAATGAGATTAAACGTCAACAAGGCATCGACGATTTAACCGAGCAATTTGCAAATCAAATTCAACTTACCAGTTTGTCTCAATGGGGCGAAATGATTGCTTATGCGCCAAATGTATTAGCAGCATGTCAGCTAGCTTCAAAGTATGGGAATGTAATCAATAGTCATGAACGTGCTGGTTTTGAAATCAATGGAACCACTGCGACATACTGGCAACGTTTTATTGATAGACCATCTGTTGGCAGGGAGCAAGCTGATTTTATTAGCTTTACCCAGGCGTTAGATGGTTTCCGTCTTGCGGGGGGAGCCGACTGGGCGCCATTAGAGATTCATTTGCAAAGTGACACGTCCCCCAATTTTGATACAGTACTACCTGCTGGCAATAACACTAAGATTTTATTAAACCAATCTGCAACGGCCATCGTTTTCCCGACTTCTATGCTGACTAAACCAATGTTAAGCAGTGATGGAGCAAACCACACAATAATAAACCATGAGGCGAATGACCTTAGTCTTGTCAATAAAATTGAGCGTTTAATTGATTCAAGGCAAACAGGGGTAGTACCCAATATGAAACTCATTGCCGAAATGACGGAATCATCCACTCGTACCTTGCAACGTAACCTTTCTAAAGAAGGTAGTTCAATATCAGGAGTTGTTGATCAATGGCGTTTTAAAACAGCTCTCAAGTTAATAGAAGAGCCAAGTAAAAGCATAAAAGAGATAAGTGAAAAACTTTCCTATTCAAATGTGCCTAATTTCGAACGCGCTTTCCGTCGTTGGACGAATACATCACCAGGCCGCTACCGAGATATGCTTTAAATTCAAGAATATTCCAATAAAAATATGGCATGAAATGACAATTTTTGTTTTATACCGAACAGTTTAGACTAAGTCATAGTGATAAAAATTAACGATTAACGATTAACGATTAACGATTAACGATTAACGATTAACGATTAACGAGGGAGTGTTTGATGTATATTCGAGCAAAAAATATTGCATTGGTGTTTTGTTTTTCTCTAGGCCTAACAACTCTGGCAACTGCTTCAGATATTGGCAAGCCCGATGCAAAAATACTTAAAGGTTTGTATCCTGGTAAAGCCTATTCGCCGTATGCGAAACGCTCTTTTCCTACACAAGTGTACTGGGGTGATACACACCTTCACACTGCGCTCTCTCCAGACGCAGGACTCTTTGGTAACAAGTTAGGGCTTGATGAAGCCTATCGTTTTGCGCGAGGTGAAGAAGTGACGTCATCAACGGGTCAACCGGCAAAACTTAGTCGACCACTTGATTGGCTCGTACTAACAGAACATACGGACATGATGGGCTTTGCGACTGATTTGTTACGTGGTGCACCGAATTTGATGGCCGTACCGAAGAGTCGTGAATGGATTGAAGGAACGCGAAAAGGCGGAGAGGCTGCAGCCGCAGCGGCACTAGATCTCATCTCGACCTTCTCGCAGCTGAAGGTTCCGAAGGAAATAGTGAAAGATTATAGTCCGGGTTCTGCGATTTTTGAGGGTGTCTGGGAAAGCATTGTTGATGCTGCTGAAAAATATAATGAGCCTGGCCGTTTTACTGCCTTCATTGGTTACGAATGGACCGCGGTCCCGCAGGGAAATAACTTACACCGTAATATTGTTTTGCGTGACAATGCTAACAGAGCGCTTCAATTACCACCGATGACAACAATACGCCCATTAGGTAGTACCGATCCGCTCGAACTCTATAAATGGTTGGAAAATTATGAGAAGAAGACCGGGGGCAAAGCATTTGCGCTAGCTCACAACGGCAATATATCGAATGGCTGGATGTTCCCCACCGATAAAACCTATGCCGGAGGCAAGGTAGACAAGAACTATGTGATGCAGCGTGCAAAGTGGGAACCGCTTTACGAGATTACGCAAATAAAAGGCGACGGTGAAGCACATCCATATTTGTCTCCAGACGATGAGTTCGCTGATTACGAAACCTGGGATGCGGGTAATCTTGATTTATCTACCAAAAAGAAACCCGATATGTTGCAGCGCGAATACGCCCGCGAAGCCTTGAAACAAGGTCTTGCACTGCAAAAGAAATTCGGTATCAATCCTTATAAGATTGGCTTCTCTGGTGCGACCGATAGTCATACCTCGTTATCGACTGCAGAAGAAGATAATTTCTTTGGTAAGTCTGCCGCTGCAGAACCCTCTAAGAGTAGAGTCCACCATCCATTCGCAAAAACCGACAAGGGTGTTTTTGAAGGTTATGAAATGGTGGCATCAGGTTACACCGGCGTTTGGGCTACCGAAAATACCCGCAAGGCAATATGGGATGCCATGGCCAGACGAGAAGTCTACGGTACAACGGGGCCGCGTATTCCTGTGCGTTTCTTTGGTGGTTGGGAATATACCAAAGACGATTTGCGTAGTCGCGTGCCAGCCAATCGTGGTTATGAGAAAGGTGTACCCATGGGTGGCGATTTAAGTAAGGCACCTAAAGGTAAGGCACCAACTTTCATGGTCTATGCATTGCGTGATCCTATTGGGGCCAACCTTGATCGTATTCAGGTTGTTAAAGGTTGGTTGGATAAAAAAGGAAAACTTCACGAAAAAGTTTACGACGTAGCTTGGTCAGGCAAACGTAAACCTAATTCAAAAGGTAAACTTCCTGCGGTTGGTAACACAGTCGATCTGAAAGCTGCCAGCTGGACTAACACCATTGGTGCGTCTGAGTTAGGTACCGTTTGGAAGGATCCTGATTTTGATCGAAAAGAAGCCGCTTTTTATTACGCGCGTGTTATCGAGATCCCAACACCTCGTTGGGTTGTTTACGATAAAGTGCGTCTCGGTGCTAAGCTTCCAAAAAATGCCAAGCTAATTGACCAGGAACGCGCCTACACTTCACCTATTTGGTATACGCCATAGCGGGTAACATGGTTAGGAGTGTCGAGTGTCGCTGTATGGCTTTTATCTATTAACTTAATAATAAGAACAATGATTCTGAAATATCTAAGGGAGTAAAATTATGAACTTGCATGGTAACCCATTTGTGCTCACCAGACTTGGTTTAGTAGCCGCTGTCTTTTTTTCTATGGCAGCCTGTGGGGAGCAGACATCTTCTCCATCAACTGAAAAAGCGAAACCTGCGGCACAAAGTTCACAGACGGTGAGTGATTCATCGGCTGCGGCTTCCTCAGAAACAGTTGCGCAAGATACGCCCCCACCTGGCAGTAAAAAAGTGGAGTACTCGCCCTATCCTGAGAAGTCATTTCCTAACTCTGTTTATTTCGGCGATACGCACTTACACACATCATATTCTACCGATGCCGGTATGGTGGGAAATAGTCGCGGTCCCGAAGATGCCTACCGTTTAGCGCGCGGAGAAGTCATAACTTCCAGCTTCGGACTCAAAGTACAATTGTCACGACCACTGGATTTTTTGGTGATATCTGATCACGCAGAAAATTTTGGTTTGGCACCTGCCATTGCTGAGTCTAATGCTGAACTTTTAAAATACACGTGGGGCAAAGCAATCCACGATAAAGTAAAAGCGAAGGATCCAACTGCCGCTTTTGATATGTGGATTAAACAAGTGAACCTGAAGGAAGATAAATTGGCAGGTTCGGGTATGTCGAAGGCCTTTTGGCTGCGCTCAAATGAGATCTCTGAAAAGTATAACGAACCTGGTCTGTTTACCGCGTTAATTGGTTACGAATGGACCTCGATGCCGAATGGCAGAAACTTGCATCGAAATATTGTGTTCCGCGATAACATGGATAAAACATCTCAAGTTGTCCCTATGTCATCTTATGACTCAGTTGATCCAGAAGACTTGTGGGCATGGTTGGCCGCTTATGAGGAAAAGACGGGCGGCAAAGCGATGGCGATCCCGCACAATGGCAATATATCGAACGGTACAATGTTTGATGACATAACACTCACCACCAAGAAGCCAATTGATAATGATTATGCTCAACGCAGAATGCGCTGGGAACCTCTATATGAAGTAACGCAAATTAAGGGTGACGGAGAAACGCATCCTGCATTATCGCCTAACGATGAGTTTGCCGATTTTTACACTTGGGACTCGGGAACATTGGGGCCAGACACTACCACGCCAGAAATGTGGCCGAGAGATTATGCAAGAGAGGCATTAAAACGTGGCTTGGTTTATGAAGAAAAGTTGGGTACTAATCCGTTTAAGTTTGGAATGATTGGTTCGACTGATTCTCATACGTCCATCGCCAGTACAGAAGAAGATAACTTCTTTGGTAAAGTCAGTTTGGCGGAACCCAGTGCCAATCCGCATTACCGATTGGACGAAGTCATCATTGCGCGAACTAATCCGGATAAAACTAAACAGATTCGTCATTACCGCGCAGCAGCCAGTGGTTTAGCGGCAGTGTGGGCGCGTGAAAATACGCGCGAAGCATTGTGGGATTCGATGGCGCGTAAAGAAGTATATGCAACCACCGGCACTCGATTGCGAGTACGCGTATTTGCTGGCTGGGATTACGTTGAATCTGATTTAGCGCGTTCCAACTTTGCCGAATACGGTTACCAACACGGTGTACCAATGGGGGGCGATTTAAAAGCTGCACCTGCCAACAAAGCACCGACAATAATGGTTAGAGCCGTAAGAGATCCAGACGGGGCGAATCTTGATCGTGTACAAATCATCAAAGGTTGGGTAGATAACAACGGTAAAACGCAAGAAAAGGTTTACGATATTGCCGTATCCGATAACCGTAAGCCGGGTAAAAATGGCAAGTACCCACCAGTGGGCAATACGGTTAACTTAAAAGACGTGACGTATACAAACTCTATTGGTGAAGCTTACCTTCAGGCGCATTGGAAAGATCCTGACTTTGACCCCAAGCAACGTGCCTTCTATTACGCACGGGTTATCGAAATTCCAACGCCAACCTGGTTAGCTTACGACCGCAAAGTGTTTGGTTCTAAACTGCCTGAAGGCGCAAGACAAATTCATCAAGAGCGTGCTTATACGACACCGGTTTGGTACACGCCTTAAAACAAATGAATATGAAGAGAGTTTTGTAGTATGACGTTGAAGTTCAAAAATCTGTGGCGTGAACCGTTGGTGCATTTTCTTTTAATCGGTGCAGCTTTATTCATAGTGTATGACTTAAAGCGTGATGTTGGCAGTCAAGCCCCAAATCGTATCGTAGTGAGCAAGGGACAGCAGGAACAGTTGCTGGCCAACTTTAATCGCACTTGGTTGCGCTCACCTACGAAAGTTGAACTGGCCGGTCTTATTGATAATTACGTGCGCGAAGAAGTTTTTTATCGCGAGGCCATGGCGATGGGGTTGGATCAAGACGATCCAATGGTACGTCGGCGTATGCGAATGAAACTAGAATTCATTCTTGAAGATTTATCAGCGCAAGCAGTGACGGATGATAATTTACAACTCTTCTTAGAAAAGCATCCAGATAAGTTTCGCGCTGAAACACAACTTTCTTTTCAGCAAGTATTTCTAAATCCTAAAAAGCGAAAAAATATAGATGCAGATGCACAAAAATTACTGACGCGTCTCAATAGTGGTGTAGCACCTGATACTGTCGGCGATGCAACGCTGACCCCTTATAAATACACATTGGCGACGCAAAGCGACATTACACGTTCCCTTGGTGAGCGTTTTGCTGACGAGGTAACAAAGCTGTCTCCCAGTGATTGGATTGGACCAATTTACTCTGCCTATGGCGCACATTTACTAAAGATAAGTGAGCGTGTTGAAGCGAGCCTACCAGTACTGGCAGAAATTCGCGGGCTGGTGAAACGCGAATACCTGGTCTCGTTAAAAGAGGAACAAAAAAATTTAGTATATAAAAAGTTACGCGATAATTATGACGTCACCCTTGAGCCGTTCACCAGTCCGTCAGTTGCAACTTTGAAAAATAACGACAGTAACGTTGTCGCGACTAGAAAAGAATAAAGCGCAATGAGCAAGCGTAGAATTTCGTTATCTCTCTATTTTTTATTGGTGTTGTGTGGCGGCATTTTTAGTCAAGCCTTTGCGCATGAATTGCAACCCAGTGCATTTGAAGTAAGGCAGCTAACGCAAGATCGTTTTGAAGTAATCTGGCGAGCACCGATTTATTATAAAAAACCGCATCCTGCAAAGTTGCAATTGCCAGAGCAGTGGCAAACGGTCGGTGAACCTACGGTTAAACATTTGCCTGACTCGGCTTTGCATCGTCGCGTAGTGAGCGTGCCTAACGGTGACATAACTGGTGGTGTGATTCGTTTTATTGGATTGGAAGCGACGATTACTGATGTCTTCGCGCGCTTCAGTTGGCTTGATGGTGCAGAATCCACGGCCATCGCCCGACCAAGTAAACCCTATATTGATATCGTCGGTAAACGATCTAGTTGGCAAGTCGCTGGAGATTACACCATGCTAGGTGTGGATCATATTCTTTCCGGTTTTGATCATCTTACTTTTGTATTGGCGTTATTGCTGATAGTCAGTGGCGTAAAGCGACTTTTAATTACCGTCACATCTTTTACATTAGCGCACAGTATTACCCTGGCTGCGGCGACCCTGGGTGTAATGTGGGTGCCAGGTCCACCGGTAGAAGCAGTGATAGCGTTATCGATTTTATTTTTGGCCAGTGAACTGGTAAAGGTCAACCGTGGTATGTCTAGCTTAACGGCGCAATACCCATGGGTTGTGGCCTTTGTGTTTGGTTTGTTACATGGCTTTGGATTCGCCGGTGCCCTCAGTGATATCGGTTTGCCACAACAGGAAGTAGCACTGGCATTGTTAACGTTTAATGTTGGTGTAGAACTTGGACAGTTGTTATTTATCGCAGCCGTGGTGGCGGTGTTTTTTGTTATACGAAAACTACGCATCGAGTGGCCGCAATGGGCGCATCAAATACCAGCCTATGGTATTGGCAGTATCGCAGCCTTTTGGTTTATCGAGCGGTTAGCTGGTTTTTAAATAAAGTGAATAATAAATTATAGGAACATGATAATGCTGACTACTCGGTATATAAAGCGATATTATTTTTTTGCAGTTCTCGCTATAACGTTGGTTATGGCTGGTTGTAGTTCATCGGGAGATAAACAATCTCCTCAAGATATTCAGGCTAAGGCATTCAATGATTTTAAAAGCCAATTAACTTTAATTGTAAAAAACAAACCACGCGAAGACGCCTTGCTTGTGATAGTGGATGAACTTGAGGTGGATGTGAATCAGCTGTTAAGTGAACTCTCGAAAAGAAAACAAGGTTTTGAAAAAATAAATGCTAACTATCATTCAACTCGAGAAGAATTCACCGTGTTCTTTAGAGCTATTAACAATAACATCCAACAGCAAAGTAAAAAAGTCACTACGAAATATAGGCGCTTGCAAAAGTTATTGACTAACACAGAACAAAACAAACTAAATAAATACAACAGTGATTTAATTAAATCGTTTGTGAATTTATTAAAGGCTGCTTAAGGGGAGAGTATTTATGTTGATTGCTATTTATTTGTATTTAAGCGGTGGTGGTAGCTTCGCCATACTAGATTTTATAGAAGAAAAACAAGATCTCGTTGCCGCAGTTGTAATGGATGATGCGCGAAAGAAGAGTTCGTTGGTTATTATAAAAAAAATGACATCTCGAGCTAAAGAATTTCATAAGCAACGGGGCGCCTCGAAAAAACAAGCGAAGAAATTGATTGAAAAAAATGCTGACGTTGATGCAATTGATAATGTTATATCAACGAATTTTGAACAGTATAAACAATATAATACGGTAATGCTTGATTTACGGTTTGAACTCAAAGAACACGTCACGGAAAAGGAATGGCAGAAAATATTTTTAACTTCCAAATAAAACCGACAGCACCTCTCTAATTGAGAGATTCTGTATGATTTAACATCGATCAATAAAGAATCTGATAATCTTGAAAAGCACAATATTATGAAAATATAATTCGTAAAAATATGAATTAAATATTTCATATGCGCACATACTATTTATTAAAAAATTAAAGCAAAGTAAAAAACATTACTAATATTAAGGCGTCAATAATGAATCATACTTTTAAGTTTATAGGGATATGTGCAATTATTTTTATGTTACTGGGTGTATCTCCAAGCTATGCCGATAATACAGTGGATAATATTTGGAAAGACGATACGGTTAACATTAATCTGGGTATGTTTCTTACAAACAGGGATACTAAAGTGAGGGTTGATTCCAGAACCCTAGGACGGGGTACTGAACTTAACGCTGAGGAAGATCTGGGCCTGAGTAAGGATAAGAGCGTTACCAGGACAGATATATATGTGCGATTGGCACAAAATCATCGGTTTGATTTTTCTTATTATGATTTGTCTCGTGATACCACTCGCGTGATTAACAAAACAATTCAATATGGTGATGTAACCTTTCCTATTAACACTACTATAAAAAGTAATTTTAATTTAACAATTGTTAAGGCGGCTTATAGTTATTTATTTATACGTAATGCAAAAATGGAATTGGGGCTTAGTGCAGGTATATTTATTCAAGACTATGACATCCAGATACAACAAATAGGCGGTGCTAATGCACAGGCAAAAGCCGAAGCATTTGCACCTTTGCCAGTGATTGGCTTAAAAGGTACATGGCGTTTTTCAGATAAATGGTGGTTACGCACAAGCGCTGAGATTTTCTCTCTTTCATATGACGATTATAGCGGCCACTTGACCGATGTTATGGTAGCAGTTGAATATAATATGTTTGAAAACATTGGTTTTGGAGTTGGTTATAATAATACTAGTTTTAAATTACGTGCTGATGCTGATAAATTTATTGGTGAAGTTAATATTGACTATGGTGGCGTAATAGCTTACACCAAAGTGCATTTTTAATTTAATGATTTCGATAATAAGGTTTAGCTACTGTCGTTTTTTGTGCAGTGCAGCGATCATTAGGGTTTTAAAAGTTAAATAGTATATTGCTGGGTAATAACTTTATAACAATAGGTAAAAATATATCATGTATCGTCTAATCAAGCTTTTCATTTATATTATTTGTTTTACTACTAGCAATGCTCTTCTTGCTGAAACAAATGTTAGTGTGTTTACTGGTTATCGATTTGGTGGGGAATTTGAAGAGGTTGGGACCAATAGAAAATTAGAAATTAAGGAAACTGTGAGTAATGGTGTATCTGTAGATTGGAGTCACTCTAATAATACAATGTATGAAGTAGTCTATAGTCATCAGGAAACACAACTCTTAAATGGCAATGCTTCATCTGATGTTTTGATAGATCTTAATATTGATTATTTACACATTGGTGGTACTTATTTATGGCCTGGTGATAAAGTTCGACCTTATTTAGTAGGTACTTTAGGTTTAACACACTTTAATCCAACTCAAGGTGGGTACAATAGCAAAACAAGAGGTTCTCTTGGTATTGGTTTTGGTAGCCAGGTTAAATTAACTGAAAGGCTGGGGCTACTCTTTGAAGCTCGAGGTTATGCAACCATATTTAATAGTGGGAGTGTTACTTTCTGTGGTAATTCTGGATGTAAAATATTTATTTCATCTGATACGCTCTGGCAGACTGAAATAAAAGCTGGGCTTACTTATAAGTTTTAATAGAGTGGTTGCTAGGAAAGAAAATTTATGCGCAAGGAAAAAGAATGAGTATCAGTCTGAAATATTTTTCATTACTATTTATTTTTGCTATTTCGTATGATGCAAGTGAGATATATGCGAAGCCATTAACAAATGATTTATCTGATAACACAAAATCTACTCTTGTAAAGAAATTCCCTCGAGAAATACGGTTATCTGATGGGATGATGGTGATTTACCAGCCACAAATTAGTGATTGGAAAGATCATAAGACGCTTGAGGGGTGGGCCGCTGTACTCGTTAAATCGGATAAAAGTAAAAGTATCATAACGGGTGCGCTGAAGTTTAGCGCAGTTACGGATGTGGATAATGAAGCTCGTACCGTTGTAGCATACAATCGAAAACTTCTCGCGGTTAAATTTCCTACGCTTAAACAAGAACAAGTCGATAAACTAACGTTAGATATACAGAATGCTATTAGCAAAACCCCTGAGTTAATCCCTTTAGATTTGTTGCTTGCTGCGTTGAGTGATAAAAAAGAGGTAATAAAATCTGTTTCAATCTCTGTAAAGCCACCAAAGATTTATTATAGTTCAGTACCGTCTGTTTTAGTTTTATTTAATGGAGAAGCGGTATTTGCACCAATTGAAAATAACACTTTAAAATTTGGTATTAATACCAACTGGGATGTGTTTTACGACGAAAAAAACAAAAAATATTATTTACGGCATAATAAACAATGGCTAACTTCAACTGATTACAAAGGACCTTGGGCACTTACAACTAAATTGCCATCTGACTTAAATAAATTACCTAAGAATAAGAATTGGGATTCTGTTCTCAAATCATTGCCGGCTAAAAAAACAAGTGACAATACGGCTCATAAAGTTCTCGTTAGTATTGAGCCTGCAGAATTGATTGTAACGAAAGGTAGAGCTAGATCAGTTTCAATTAATAACACACAACTTCATTATATAAAGAATACCAACAGTGATCTTTTTTATTATATAAACGATGAAGAATACTATTTCTTAACATCTGGACGCTGGTTTAAAACAAAGCATTTAAGTAGAGGTAAATGGACATATGCTAACAAATTACCGGGCGAATTTGAAAAAATACCCGCAGATCATATTAAAGCATATGTTCGTTCATCAATACCTGGAACTGTAGAAGCTAAATTAGCGGTATTACAAGCTCAAGTGCCCAACAAGGCGACAGTTAATAGAAAGAAAACAACTAGCCAGGTTACCTATAGTGGTGATCCTGTTTTTAAAGATATTACTGGCACAACTTTAAAATATGCATTGAATACTCGTTATGATGTTATACAAGCAGGAAATACCTATTACTTATGTAATCTTGGTACATGGTTTTTTGCGCAATCACCGAAAGGTCCATGGAAGGTTGCCACTTCAATACCAAAAGAAATTTACAAAATTCCAGCTGATTCACCTATGTACCATGTTACCTATGTTCATATATATGATTATACAGCGACTACTGTAACGGTCGGTTACACGGCGGGTTATCATAATATGTATATTAGTAATGGTATCGTGATGTATGGAACGGGTTATTACTATAATCCTTATTGGTATAACTACTCATACTATCCTTATATGCCTGTTTATTATCCTTATCATTATCCGAGTTATGGTGTCGCAGCCTTTTATAATCCTTACACCGGAACTTACGGACGTGGTGCATATTTGTATGGGCCATACGGTGGTTATGGCCGTGGTGCTTCATACAATCCTAAAACTGGTCGTTACTCGCGTGGAGTTTCCGCATGGGGATCGGAAGAGGGTATCTATGCGCGGCAAGCATACAATCCAACCACTGGTGTATATTCTCAGAGTATGCAATCAAATAATAGTTACGCACATTGGGGGAAGTCAGTTGCACGGCATGGAGACGATTGGATTAAAACAAGTCATTATACCGATGACAAAGGTAGTTTAAGAAAGCTTGATGCATCAACGGGAGCAAAAGCTGTTCAATTTAAAACTGATGAACAGAAGGCAAGTATCGCGCGTAATAAATCTGGAGACCTATATGTTGGTAAAGATGAAAATATTTATAAACGGACTGAAAATGGTTGGATGAAACGTGATGGACAGGAATGGCAAGATATAGAAAAACCCGTTAGATCTGGCACTATTCAAGATAAAATCAGTAAAGAATCCTTAAATCGCGATTCTATTTCTAATAATATTGAACAACTGAACCTCGATGCGCGTTCAAGAAACTATGGAAACAGACAGTACAATAATTTTCAGTCGCGACAACGTTCTGGAAACATAAACAATGGCAATAGAAATTTTAATGTGCCGAGAGGTTCATTTTCAGGTAGAAGACGTTTGCGTTAACAAGAAAACATCTAATGTATAGGCAAATATGAGCAGGTATGGTTAAGTATTTTTATTGTGAGTAGTAATTCATCCGCTATATACGGATAATTTACCATTAATTTTAATTCGAGTTAGAGAGATTATTTTATGGGTAAACTTAAAATGTGTTATGGTGTTTGTATGAAAAAAATCTCTTATGGTATTGGTAAATAATATGTCTAAGTTAATCGCAAGTTTTAGTTATGGCGCATATATTGCGGTATTTTCCTCATTGATAAGCGCTGGACTAATGTTCGTTGTTGGTGCTATTAAAGTTTATAAAGCAATATTTGGATACATTACAGGGACGGGAACTGTCGTGTATGCTGGTACGGCTGAAGAAAAAGTTCTTGCCCATCTCACTCAGGAAGATGCCGCTATTGGCCGAATTATCGAATCTATTGACGCGTTTCTGATTGCCTTGGTAATGCTTTACTTAGGCTATGGTATTTATGCCTTGTTTTGTGAAAAGAATAAAGGCGAGCTCACTAATTTGGTATCTTCAGCTATCGTGCCAAAGAGTATTGGTCAACTCAAAGAAACCTTGGCACATTTAATATTGGTTGTGTTGTTTGTGCTGTTTACTCGCCAAGTATGGTTGAATTTAAATGATTTAACTTGGACTATGCTTGTACTACCTATTGGTATCGCTTTGTTAGCATTAGGGCTGAAGCTAGCTGATTTTTCTAAAGGCCATGAGTAAAAGAGTTTTAACGTGACTGATATAAATAATTTGAAAATAGTTTTTAACGTCATTTTCCTTAAAGTATTATCACCGCTTGTATTTGTTCTCCATCTTATTTCGTAACTCATTATTAGGTTTTATAATCATGTGTAAATATATATTTTCTAAAGTTCGCTTCTTTCATTTAATTGCTTTATTAGTCACTCTCTTTGCTTCAAATATTTATGCTGATGATGTAAAGGTGCGAAAATACCAATCACGTGCTCAAACAAATGTTGACTGGTCGTCTGGTGGTAAAAAGCAACTGCTTGAATTTAAATATGCTAATGCTAAGGCAAGCTTACGGCAGAACGGAGATATTCTTATAGAGGGGGATATTAAACACAAAGGTCTTCTTTGCGGCACTTATTCGGGGGGGGTTCGTTTTGGAAAGGGGAGTCGTGGTTGTTCTGATGTTAAATGGATAACTGAACCTGTTTATCTGACTACACGAAAGCAATGTAACAATGTCGCGCTTCCTCATACTGGTGGTGGAGTCGATCCTTTAGCGGCAGAGAAGTTTAGCGAAATAACCTGTGGACAATTTTTAGTTAAGTGTAGTGGTAACTGTAAATAACTTACAAAACCGAATGATTAGGAAATAATATAATGATTAAAAAAAGCGCTATTTTGTTATTAATTTTGATTGCTCCAATTGTAATGGCTGAAACACAGGTGACAGACGATGAGATAAAATGGGCTCAAAAACTTGTATCTGATGAAAGAAATAAAGCGGTGCTAGCTGATATGGGGTTATCGTCTGTACATGAAGAAAAGAAATTTTTCGGGGTTTATAATATGTATAGAGATGAAATGAAACCGATAATGGATAAGGAAACTAAACTGATAACGGATTACGCAGAGACTTATGTAAGCAAGAGTTTATCAGATGAGCAAGCCTCTAGTTTTGTCGATTCATTTCTTGATTTGAAAGGCCAAAGAATCGCGCTAAAGAAAAAATATGTTGTTAAATTAAGAAAGGTGATGTCACCTAAACATGTCGCTAGATTCATTCAAATAGAAAACAAATTGGATGTCATATTAAATTATAATATAGGGCGCCAAGTTCCTTTAGTTCCTGTTAATTAAGTGATATATAAATTGAAGAAAAATCATAAACGTCATTTACTCAGCACTGTATTCTTAGGTGCTTTTTTATTGTTCGAATTGTTAAGTGTTTAAAACGAAAGAGTGCTTAGTGAAAATGAAGCGTCTAATTTTATTAGTATTAGTTGAGTGATTTAATAAGTGCCTGAGAAATCAAAGCATACTATCTGGGTTGAGGTGCTTGCAACGGTGCTCATGGCTTTAACCACGATTGCGACTGCATGGTGTGCATTTCAATCAAATCGCTGGAATAGTGAACAGACATTTTTCATTGCTGAAGCTAACACCATGAACCGGCAAGCCATGGAGAATAGTGTTAAAGGTAATCAAATGCGCGTGCTTGATGTAGCTATGTTTATGCAATATCTGGCTGCATTTCACAACAATAAAACAGAACTTGCAGATTATTATAGGCAACATTTTAGACCAGAGATGAAACAAGCCTTTGATGCATGGATAAATTCCAAAAACGAGGGTACTGGTGATGTTGTACCACACCCATTTTTACTCAAAGAGTACACCTTGGCATTAGAGATTGATGCGAAAATTCTTAGTAATTCAGCTGCACAAAAACTTCAGCAAGCGAAACGTGCGAATCAATATTCTGGTTGGTATGTCATGCTTACTGTTTTCTTTGCTTCAGTCTTGTTTTTTTCTGGTATGGCCACCAAGTTTGAATCAGTCGCTATTCAAAAATCAGTTGTAGTTATGGGGATGATAGTTTTTCTAAGCGTGATAGGTATATTAGTAACGTATCCAGTGGCTGGCTAGTTGAAATGAATATATCAACACTCTATTTTACGGATGTGACTAATGATTAAGTTTGCTCGATTTTACGTTGGCCTCATAACATTACTCTTTAGTGTTTTTTTTTATTCAAGTAGTGTATTTGCATACGGGGATAGTGATATAGCTGAAATGTCTTTCATTGTTCAAAGTAATGACATCTCATTAAAGTTTCCTACTTCGACGGATAAAACGAAAGTATCTTCAATGGAAGTAACCTGGTGGCAAAATTTTTCTGATTCATTGCAAGCCAGATTAAATATCGCCTACGTTGAAATGAGCCAAAATGCTGATGCCAGTGTTTTGGGTTACACGGCATCAGGTTATGAGCTTGGTCTTGGTTTTCGTGGCAATGTTAGTACAAGTGACGTGGTCAATATAGGCTTAGGCGTTTCTTTTGATTACCTTGTAATAAATGGTGAAACAAATATAGAAGAAGCCATTGATATCACGTGGTTTAAGTATTCCGGTGGAATAGATTTTGAGTTTTTACCATTAAGCTCAGTCTCTATACTTACGGGTTTTAATTACACTGTGATTGATGGTGAACATAGGGTTGTTGATACGGCTAATAGTCTTACTACTTTTTCTGAAGATAAGCCTGAAGGGTATTACATAGGAATGAGTTTTAAATCAGGTAACAGTGGGACGGTTAATATGACTTTACATGGCGGGCAGCGAGAAGGTATTTTCCTAACATTTAGCAATCGTTTTTAATTTATTTGTTACTGTTTTTTAATAAAACATAAATTGCGCCTGTACCACCATCGCATGGTCTTGCTGAACAAAAAGCCAAGATCTCATCTCGTTGTTGTAACCAATGATTTACCAATGTTTTTAATACAGGAATCTTTCCTTTCGAACCATGACCTTTGCCATGAACAATTCGTACTTGTTTGAAATTATTCTGTGCACAATAACTTAAGAATGCGACAACTTCAGTACGCGCTTCTAACTTAGTTAGCCTGTGTAGATCTAACTCGGCTTGTATGCTGAGTTCTCCCCGTTTTAATCGTTTAATAACTTTATGCTGTAATCCA
>Ga0316204_10004979_pt1 | contig 22802 bp, 19 predicted proteins | sample 6monrhotite_MG_2_FD_205661 | JGI IMG/M metagenome (GOLD analysis project Ga0316204, IMG submission 205661) | Microbial mat bacterial communities from mineral coupon in-situ incubated in ocean water Damariscotta River, Maine, United States -... | ecosystem: Environmental > Aquatic > Marine >... | reverse complement strand
ATAGTCATTTGATCAAAGTTAAGGTCAGTGCGGAAACGAGTGTAACCGAGGAGCCCCGTGAGGGAAAACTTCATGCGGGGATCTGCGCGGGGGGCGCCGAGTGATCGGTGTTCCTACCGTGACTGTCAACTAGGAACTAGCAATGCAATGCTGGATTTGTGGCGAAGAAGCTAAGACCGGAGAGCACTTGACCAAGGCTTCAGATCTGCGTGCTTTATTTGGTAAAGTGAGCCAGAAAAAGCCAATTTATTTACACCGAGATGATGAATGCAACTTGCGTATAAATACCATTCGTTCAAATGAATTGAAGTCCAATGCCTTGTTGTGTGCTCATTGCAACAACAATCGAACGTCAAAACATGACAGGGCATGGGAGACACTTTCGCGCTATTTGCGCAGGAAAGAAGATGTAAGAGTAGGTTCGTATTTGCGTATGAACAAGCCGTTTCCCATGAATGTTAATAAAAATATGCTTAACGTACACCTATACTTTGCCAAACTCTTCGGATGCCTGATTCAAGACGGTAACATTCCAATAGACCTGGAACCGTTTCGCTGTGCCATTCTCGACGAAAAACCTCACTCGAATTTACATATCGCATTTTGTTACCAACCAGATCTAGAATCCGGTTATACGGACGTAGAGATTCTTAGCGCCGAGAATCGCGTTGTTTTTGCGACGTGGATGTATCTAGTAATGCCTATCGCGGTAAATGTTATGTACGCGGAACCCGACCAATATCGAGTAGGATTGAGGGGCTCTTGGCATCCGAGCAAATTTACAAAACGAATACAAATGATGGGATTAGGTGACATAACATGCAGTTGAAGTCGTTCGTGGTGACCTGTCGTCTTGCTTACGCAACCAAGGTGCCAGAACGGCCACGCCGCTTAACTGGGCGTTCTGAATGGCTGCTTTTAGAGCAAATAACTCGATTGCGGTTACAAAACTTTAAGGTCCGCTAACGCTACAATTCAGACTGTTACCAACATTGATTTAAAATCACATCTTTTGGCCAAATTTTTATCCTAGTTTTAAACTTCCAGGCGACTATTTTTGCAGCATTATTTTTCGTTAGTGAAATCCCAGTTGTATATGCCGAATCAGGAGCTTAGCTTCCCCCTCAATTCAATTTCAAAAATATATTATTTGACCAGTTCATTCCTCTCCACTCCCGGTTATCGCCAAAAATAAATTCATTTTAGGGAAACGAATTACCAAGAGCATACTAAAGGTGAGCTAAAGGCTTGCAAGGAACCAAGCGATTGGCTTGTAAAGAACTAAGAGAAAATCTTGATTATAGTCAATGAATTCAACGATATACGTAACTATTCAGATTGTGTATTATTGTGAACATGATTTTGGTTCATAAAATGAACTTCCAAGGAAAAACATCCAGGGAAGAAAAAACGTGACGCCATTTGGGGCTGTGTGCCGTCAGCTAAGAGAAATCCATTGTGTTTCAATGAGAACACAAGCAGTTGCCATCTCCGTTAGTCCTTCGTATTTATCTGCGCTCGAACGTGGTGTCAGAGGTACTCCTAGTAACAGGATTATCATGAGTATTGCTAAGTATTATTCGCTGAGTGCTGAAAAGTACCAGGAGTTGAGGCGGGCTGCGGAGGAATCAACACCAAACTTCACACTACCGAAGGGCTCACATCCTAAGGTGTACCGTATCGCACGTTTGATTACGCAGCGTGCGGATAATTTGTCTGAGAAGGAGATTAAATTGCTGGAAGATGTATTAATTGACGAACGTGCTATGGGAGGTATCTGATGTAATGCGTAGAAAATAAAAAAGGGCAAACCCCGGAGGGCCCACCCTTTGTAGAGAGCATTGGAACTACTCCCTGATTGACGTCTAAAAGTATGCTCCCTTGTTCTCATCATAGTCAAGTGGCAATTATCTGCCACGGCCTCCGTTTGCCAAAAATTCACCATATCTGGTTCATAAATGAACACACAGAGGAGAACACTGTGCCTGTAAAAAAAGAAGATTTGTTAGAGAAAAACGGTTTTTATATTGAGTTTGCGACTGAAAAAAAGCCGAGAAAGCGAAAAGTCATTTCAAGATCGAAATCACACCCCACCTGGAAATATCCAAGCTGGAAGAAAGGTCGAATGATTCATTGTGAGTCTGAGTTGGAAAGAGATGCTTGTAGAAGACTTGATGTGGACCTGAGTGTTTTTACCTATGGGGAGCAAGGGGTATGCATAACCTACAAGTTAAACAATGAAATCCATCGGCATTATCCTGATTTCTTTGTGGAAACCAGTATGGGGAAAATATTTAAAGAAGTTAAATATGAAGATGATGCAAATCTACCGGAAATAAGTGAACGAACAGAGTATTTGTCAAAAGTGTTGCCAATCGATGGTTATCGATATGAAGTTATTACAGAAGCAGAGATACGAAAGCAGCCACGTATGGATAATGCAGTGTATTTATTAAGGCGTGGACGTCAACCAGTAGATGTATTGGCACATGAAGCGCTGCGTCAATATTCCAAGATAAAAGGAGACTTATGCTGGGGCAATCTAACTAAAGATAAATCTTGTCCAATAAATCTGTTTCAAGTTTGTCGCTTGATCCTTGAGGGATACTTGATGATTTCGCTTGATGAAGTGTGGCACGAACATACTCCTGTTTTTTTGAGTTCATCGAACAAAAAAAGGAGTGCGTGATATGGGAATTGCATATTTTGAAAAAGGTCAGCATGTCAGTATTGATCATGTTCTTTATGAGCTTGATCGAGAAGTAGAGTCAGGTATATGGCAACTGGTAAAGATAGATAGCGGGATGTTTATCACTAAGACATTAAATGGGCTTTTGCAGCTGTATGCCTCTGGAGTCTTGAAGTTTGTTGTCGAACCCTTGGGCGGTGAAAAGTTATTAGATAATGGTAAAAAGACAAAAACAATTCCAGCATTAGATTTGTTGCCAGAGAAACTAAGAAAAATGGCAATTGTACGTCGAGCCTATGTGCACATGATTCGAAAACTGGGTTTAAATGTGTTTACCAAAGCCAGCCTTGAGCCTGTCATTGAAGAGGTAGGGGGAAAGCTTGATGGGCAGATAGTAAAGCCTCACTGGATTACCGTGTATCGTTGGTGGAAAAGATATGAAAAAAGTGGATATGATATCCGAGCGCTGGTTGATAGAAATCACGCAAAGGGTAATCGTGTTCGACGTTATTCTGAAGATTTCCTGTTCATCATTGAATCCGCTATTGAGACCATTTTTCTCACGCGAGAAAGAAAGACGATACAGGACACACTAGACCATGCCATATCAAGAATAAAACGCGAGAACGATGAAAGGCTCGAAAGTGACCAACTGCCATTGCCGACCTGGCGATCTATTAAATCTTCAATAAATGCATTGCCTAAGTTTGACAAGTTCGCAGCACGTCATGGCAGACAGGCCGCTGTTCATAAATTTCGCTCCGTTTTGAAACATGTCATTACAGAGAGGCCTTTACAGCGCGTTGAAATAGATCATACGCAGATGGATATGTTTGTGGTTGACGATGAGTCAATGCTGCCCCTGGGGCGGCCATGGTTAACTATCTGTATAGATGACTTCTCCCGGTGCATTCTTGGTATTTCTCTGGATTTCATACCTCCCAGTCATCTTAGTGTAGCGCGCTGCCTAAAGCATGCAATGCTGCCAAAAACAGACTTGCAAGATCAATATCCTGAGTTAAAAAATACCTGGGAGTCCCACGGTGTAATGGAAGTTTTGGTTGTTGATAATGGTTTGGAGTTTCATGGGCATGGGCTGGAAGCATTGTGCTATTCGTTTGGTAGTGAAATACAGTTTTGCCCACGTAAAAAGGCTTGGTTCAAAGGGAAGATAGAACGCTTGCAGGGGACATTGAATCGCGGTGTTGCACATGGTGTACCTGGGACGACATTCCATAATATTTTTGAGAAAGCAGACGATGATGCCGCCAAAATGGCAACGGTTACCTTGTCAACATTACAGGAAATAGTCAGATTGTGGATAGTCGATTACTACCACCAAAAGCCTCACACAACACTAGGGATGTCGCCAGCACAGGCCTGGAGTGAAAACAGTACAGGGATCCAAATTCCTTATCCGGCTGATATTGATGACCTAGATGCGCTCATGGGTCGTATTGATGCTAGGACAGTAACCCACAAAGGCGTTGAAAAACACGGCTTGCTTTATAACTCGCCAGAACTGAATGACGTTCGAATGGAAATTGGCAGTAAGTTTAAGGCCACGATTCGAAATGATGATGGTGACCTTGGACATATCCATGTGATACATCCTGTGACGGAAACACCGATCCGTGTGCCGGCCCTAAATCAATCATACGCGAAAGGTCTATCTCTCTGGCAGCACTGTGTCATTAAGGAATACAAGAAAAATAATTTGCCTAACAGGCAAGGTATAGAGGCGCTTGTTGAAGCCAAGGAAAGAATACGTGAATTGGTGTTGAGAGACTTTTACAGAAAGAAGACCAGGTCACGCTCGAAGTTAGCTCGCTTAATGTCAGTCACAGAAAGTCACACTGACAATAAAATATCTCTGGCTCCAGAGAAGGTTAGGAATTCCAGTGGAAATAAGGTGCAACAAGCAGCGACAGTGGATGAAAAAATAAATACACGCGACGAAACAAGCATAGAGGTAACAGATGGTGATGTTGAGAAATGTGTAACAGCGCGACGTAAATTAGGTTCTTCGATTGAAAAAAGAAGTGGTTGGCAATCAATGGTTCAGGAGGTGAACAGTGAAAGATAAACAAGAATTAATATTTTTGATCGATTCAATTTTGATAAAGCATGGGTCATTCACTGAGGCAGTAGATCGAATCGATCAATGTTTTAGTAGTGCGCTATTTGGGAGTGATCCGGTTTGTATAGCATTGCTGGATGAGTCTCGGACAGGTAAGACCCGAGTATTTGAACATATTGAATCTAAATATAAGAGGGTACGCCATGACCATGGTCTTGAGGTGCCCGTGTTGCGAGTCAAAGTACCGTCAAAGCCAACGGTGAAAGGTCTTGTCACTGTATTGTTGCACAGTCTGGGTGATCCATTGTTTGATAAAGGAACGGAAAATGCAAAAACTATCCGTCTCATGACTTTGTTATTAGCATCAAAAACAAAATTGCTTCTGCTGGATGAGTTTCAACATTTTTTTGATCAGGCAAGTGAGAAGGTACAGCATCATGTTACTGACTGGTTAAAGATATTGATTGACGATCTGAAAATAGGTCTTGTTGTCGCAGGGATGCCATCATCAAGGATAATCATCAATACTAATGAGCAATTGGCACGCAGGTTTCAGTCACCCATTAATCTTAATAGATTTGACTGGAAAATTGAAAAAGATAGGGAGGAGTTCAAGGATGTTTTATATACCCTAGGAGTTGAATTGCATCCCTTTAAATTGCCAAAACTTGAATCTGACAATGTGGCTTTCAGAATGTATTGCGCTACAGGGGGGTTGATGGGCTATGTAATAAAAATCCTGCGTGAAGCAACAACACGAGCAGCCAAGTTGGGCACACTTAGCATATCGATGAAAGACCTTAATATTGCTCATGATAACTGTATGTGGGAAAAAATACCCGGTCTCAATAGCCCGTTTATAAAATCATTTAATAAAAATTCACCAGATGAAATTATTGATTTGGCAAAGTTAATTGGGGTTGAAGATTCCCAAGGTAGTAAAGGGAAGAAGGCCGCATAATTTTGATAATCCGCTATGTGTCAAAAACACGAGCGGAACGAGTAAATGATTATTGAGGATAACGAATGAGAATTAATAATTTACAACCTTTGGTTGTGACGCCATCTGTAGAGGACCGAGAAACTCTTTGGGCTTATTTAATCAGGGTTGCAGAGCTAAATGGTTACGAAAGACCTCTAGATATATTGCGATACGCAGGGATCTCAGAGAGAGAAGCAAGGTGTGTCAATGTGCCTGTTGATAGAATTGAACCATTGCTAATGTCAAAAGAGGAATCATTAGTAAAGTTGAAGCACACATTTTCCAAGAGTAATCATGATAGAAGTTATAAAGTACTTGGGCATACAGTTGAAAAACATCAATACAGCTACTTAAGCACGAAGATATGCCCAGAATGTATAGTAGAAAAGGGATATATTGATGTTTTGTGGGGGTTTAAATATGTAGATGGCTGTGATTTACATAAGCGGAGGTTGGTCGATAGTTGTCCGCATTGCAAGAAGAAGCTTTCACGACACAGGGGCGGTTTATTGCGGTGCCGTTGTCAAGGTGATCTTACAGAGGTTAGAGGTGACCCAATTGAATCTGAAGTGGAAATCCAATTCTTACAGATGATGAGGTTAAAAATTAATGGGCAATCTATCGACAAAAATATATTCAGGAAGGCGGGGTTTCCTGTTGATGAGATAAAAACGATGAGTGTTGCAACACTTAGCACGTTGATCAACCGCTTACCCAGCTGGAATGAAAAGACTGATGATGTTGATGGTGTGTATTCCATTTCGAACGCACACAGAGCAGCTAGTGTCTTTTCAAACTGGCCTGTTGGTTTTTACGGGTACTTGTCAGGATTAGGAAAAAATATGATTTCACGGGGGGTCGTATCAACTTCGTATAAACGTCAATTCTATAAAATACATTATTTGTTACGGGCATCTCATTTAATAAGGGATGAGGCACAATTTATTTATGATGCATTTATCCACTATGGAATAAACCACTGGAAGACGGCAATGATTGATAAGAGAATGTGCAGAGAGTACTCAGTAGATCGAAAAATAATTGGACTTAATGAGCTTGCTGAAAGAATGCGCGTCCAACCTTCGACAGCAAAACATATGATAGATCTGGGAATCATCAGGGTTGAAAAAATAGAAGGAAACAAAAGGCCAACGTATTTATTTGACTTGTCGTACAAGCTACCGTTTAAAAATGGCAAGGGTTCGGGTATTTCAAGCAGGGAATCTGCAAAGTATGTTGAATTGCCGGTTAGTGTGCTTAATCAGTTGAGGGACGATGGCGTTTATACTATTAATTACATTCCGGACAAGCTGAAGTCATTTCACATAATGGACCTTGATCGATTTAGGAATCAGATGCTCAGCAATGTTAAACCCGTTGATGAATCATTTTACAAGCCGAATTTACACGTGTACTTAAAGGATGTCATGCGAATGAAAATGGGTGGGGCTTCAATAAAAGCAAAATTAGTTGCATGCACCATTGATAGGTCAATATCCGTCGAAGGTGTTATTAATTCCTCAATTGAACACATTATTTTATTAAGGGATGAGGTAAATAAAAAGGTCAAACAGTTAAAGGAGATGAGCCTGAATTCATTGCTAGTGACTGATGCTGCGAAAGAATTAAGCTGCGATCCTACGGCAATACCAGACCTTGTAGCGCGAGGGTACCTGGATTCAATAATAAGTAGTACTGGTGTCCGTATAACAGAAAATTCACTACGCATTTTTATGTCTGAGTATGCCTCATGTAAATGGATTGCCTGTCAGTTAGATACTAGCTCACGAAAAATCATAGTTCATGCAAATGAAAAAGAGATAGAACTGTTAAATGTTAAACGAACCCACAGTAAGTCACATCAACCCTTTGTGAAGAAAGAATCATTGGATGAATTTGGCTTGTACGACTAATGTTCCACTGAATCTTACGCCGCATGGAAAAATGGAATTTTCCATATGGCTGGGAGCATTAAGCCCAGCGGTACTTTGCTCCATACAGATTATTCCGTTGTGATATGTATGGTATATGTGAAAAGACAGGAAACAGTGAGTTAGGAAGAGGTTGTTTGAAAATTAGCCTTCGGCATTATCAAGATAGTGACGAATATCAGACAAGGCGTGAATTTGGCCTGACAGCATATATTCTAACGGGGGTTTATTGTCGATTAGGGTGTTTTCGTTATGGATCCACTGAATTGCTAATTCATTTGAAAAGAGTGTTTGTAACGACTTATAGATCCCAATTATGTAGCTAAGGCGAATAAGGCTGTCACCCGATAAAGCACCTTGCTTAGATTTCTTCCATTCGTTAAATTTGGCGTCATCAGGAGATCCTAGTAGGGTTTTCTCCTGTTCTTCAGTTAGTCTCCATTCCTTTGCGATAGAGAAGAAAGCTGTTAAACCTGCTTGTGCCTTTTCTTTGTCTGAGTAATTTTGTTTCATGCGGAATTTTAAAAGATTAAATATGAAAATGGTATAAGTATGCTTACGATGTTGGATAATACCTAATCATAAATTCCAACTACGTCCAGAGATGCTGTTCTAATTTATCCTTGTTTAGCAAAACAAGACGGTTACGTTTCGGATGCACATTAAAGTCTACATATGGATCTATTTGATAAATATGTAGTGTATAAGGCACAAGTGCGGCACGAACCGAAACAATTAGCTTATTTTTGCGCATTGAAAACTCGTAACCTAAAAGCGCTTTTTCCTCTGTTGAAAGATGAGGGTTGGGCCCGATATGCAATTTTACTACTGTCTGCCAATCTGAATCTTGATCAGGGTTCGCCACACAGGGTCGAGGTTCAGGCTGTAGTTCACTTTTTCCGATTCGCGACAGATTGAAGTCTCGAAATTCTTTACGTTCGACACAGTATGCACGGACATGCCATCTGAACCCAGTGTTGACTAGCATGTGGGGATGGATAGTGCGCAAGATCCCGTTCGGGTTGTTGAGGGATCGGTACTGTATCCTGGCTCCTTTCTTATTTTTAATAGCATTGATCACTGGTTGAATAACCTGTGGATCTAAATCGAAAGAATGAGGGGTGAGCTGAGTGATTAATTCAGCAGGATCCTCCTGGCATGCTTGAGACTCAAGGGCGATATATTCACTAATTTGCCCATTTATGAACTTCGGCTTGAAGATACTAGTAGTCGTGTAAGCCTTTTCAGAACGACTGTAAGACAGATTGCCAGGCACAAGGCTGAGGTACTCAGTAATATCTGATTGAGCAATCCTTCGAGATATTCCGAAACGCTCAATAAGGTCACGCGTATTGACCCTACCTGTCCAGAATGCCAGGGTTTCGATCGCCTGAAGGCGAACTTTTTTAGCCCATGTTGTTTTGGGAGTTATCACTTTACTGTCAACTTAGTTATCATGTAAACTAAGTGTACACAAAAGGGAATAATGGCTCAAGTACAGCAATGCACAAGGATCTATTCAACAAAGTACCAGTAAACCTCTTTCGACCGCTGAGTTCACAGCGTAATAGGCTTTATTGGCACGTATTAACTCGACTTTACAGCACGCTTTTCGACGAAGATGTTGAGTCCGGCGAATACGGTCACGCCAAGAGCACAGTAACTGATGTCATCGAAAGTGTGCTGGATCAGCATGGGACATTATGGGGGCAGGACCAGGAGGGAGAGGATGGTAGCGCTGATGCCCGGTCAAGAGCTAGCCTGACCTACTACCATCTTCGTGATAGTGGTTGGCTGGGGGAGTCCAAGCACGGGTATCATGACTATGTATCCATGCTCCCTCGAGTTAGTCAGACCTTAGCCGCACTCATTGAGATTGCAGAAGGTCGAGCGCTAGTGATGACCGGTAAATTGAAGACCCTGCGTTCCGGTGTTCGAGAGGTTTTGGAGCGACCCCGGGAAGAAGCTGATACGTTGATCGAGCTCGCCAAGGAAGCCGGTATGTTCAGCCGGCATTTAAATAGTATCCGCAGTTCCATTAAAGAGCTTTACGATCAGATCCAGGGCGACATGCCGGTGCGCGAAGTGGTTAATGCTTTTTTTGACGATTTCCTGCGTGAAATTTTCATTCGTGATTACGCTGCCGTCAAAACCACTGAAAACCCCCTCACCATTCGAGATGAGCTGATAACGATCATCGGCAAGCTTCGCTATAACTCAGACGTCAAAAGCGAACTCCAGAAAGGGTATTTGGCCGTTTATGCGGGTGATGATGAAGTCGTCATTAAGGAACTCCTGGAGCGAGATTTATCACGACTGGAAAGCGTGTTCCTCAATGTTGAACGACAATTTGATGCTATCGATCAGATGAAGGTTCGTTATGAACAACGTGTAGACACTGTCATTGATTATGCTACTCGCACTCCACGCACAATTGGCCGCGATCTGAAACGCTTGGCTGTAGCCCTTATTCATGCTGATGAAAAATCAGACAACGATGTGACGGTATTACTGCCCTTGTTGATGGCCGAGGGTGTTGGGGAGCAGCGATTTTCACAGGTAAAGCGCCCGCGCATTCCACCGCAGCCTCGTAAAGTGAAAAAACGAACAGTTTCACCAGAGCTACTGCAACGTATTCGTGATGAGCGTGCCGCTAAAGAGGCCATTCAGGTTGATGAGGAAGGCCTAATTGAATTTCTTCGTGTGCAGATGGGGACGCGACAAACCGAAGAAACACACCATCTGGTCGTAAAGAATATTCGTGACTATTTTTGTGTACTGAATCTTCAGCGCGCAGCACGTTTGCCAGCGATGGCAAAGCAGCAGTACCCAAATCTCGTGCAAAATTACTCATTGAACCCAACAGATGACTGGGAAGAGAACGACTATTTTAAAATACGTAAGGTTATTATTACGCGTAAGGGGCTGTCATGAGCAAGAGGCTTAAAGAATTTTCTGCACTGGTAAAGCGGGCGGAGGATTTAGGTGAAGATATTGAGGAAGCGCTACGACAAGCTGCTTACCAGCTTCAATCACGGCAGTTCCTATACCAGCGAAAAGGCCGCCATCGCAGACATTACGATATGATTTTACGGTATCAGGATTACTATCTCGCCCTAATGGACGCGCTAGATTTCGACATGGTGATTAACGAAGAGCGTGGTTATGTGGGCGTTCTACCAAGATCATTTGCACGACGTATGAGTTTGAATAGCACGTTGCTGTTATTTACCTTGCGTTATATTTATGACGAAGAACTGATTGGTTTCAATGCAGAGGATGATGGGTGTGTCCAGGTTACGCTGGAGGATTTTGAAATTCGATGCAAACAATTTACCAAGCGTGATGTTGCCAAAAGTGCCCCGGAATTAAAAAGCTTACTGGAGACCTTTATCCATGCCGGCGTAGTAGAAGTTGGTCCAGATGAGGAATTTCCAGAAATTGAAAGGATAAAAATCTATCCCAGCATAACGTCTCTGCTGTCCGGCGATATGCTGCAGAGAATTGAAGTGTACATGCGCGCTGAAGACGTGGACACCCAGTCAATAGAAGCCGAGGCAGAAGAACAAGAAGATCACGGTGAAATGGCATGAAACAGTTATCGCGCATCATTTTGACAAATTGGTATCTCTTTGAAGCTGAGGAATGGGATATCAAGGGTCATGTCGCATTGATCGGTAAGAATGGTTCTGGCAAGTCTAGTTTTATCGATGCAATTCAATTGGTCATGCTGGGCGGAAGTAAATCCGATTGGACCCCAAATGCCAAAGCCTCCAATAAACTTCATAAACGCGACATCCGCGGCTACGCGCTTGGAATCGTCAAAGATGAGGCAGCGATTGGTGATTCTGTAGAATATCAGCCTCGACCAGATGCATTAACCCGGGTGGTGTTGGTATTTAAGGATGATGAGACCGGTGAAAGCATTAGCATAGGTGGCGCTTTTTCGGCACAACGCTCCGATCCACAGGCCCAGATTGAGGGATATTTCATTGCGCACGGCCTTGATATGCATGTCTCTGATTTATTGGATACCGAGGAGTGTGTTCGACCATACGCCAATCTAAAGGCACTGCTGAAGCAGCAAGTAAAAGAAGGGGATTTGTATTTATTTGCACACGAACCTAAAAAGTTCATGGAGCAGATGATGTTTTCACTAGGGCCAAAGGGACGCCCAACAGTTCTACCCAAGGTTCGTCGAGCATTCAAACAGTCTATCAATCTTAGTGGGTTAGAAGGCTCCGTTTCAGACTTCGTGAAAACGTCAATCCTGGATCCGGAACCACTCAACCTTGAGCAAGTCCGCAAGAGTGTGGACAGTTACCGCAGCAAACAGGAAGCGGTGGCTAAAATCAAAAAACAAATATCTGCTCTGACCGAAATAAGCACCCTTTATCAAAGGGCACACAAGGCCGGTGAGCGACGGGCAGGGTATGCCTGGTGCGCTGAAGAATTGCGTTACAACGGTATAGTTGACCAGATCGATAGTTTGCAAAGCGACCTGCAAGACCTGTGGGAAAGATACAAGAAGGTTAAGAATTTCAGACGCGAAGACAGGTTGGAGCTTTCCCGGTTACAAATACAGGTGAATGATCTTCGAGTCACACTGCAAAGTGATGATTCTGTTAGCCAGCAAGAAAAACTGAAACTGCAGCATAGCGGGCTAGAGGAGGATGTATCACGCACACAGAAGTCACTTGAACGAGTGCAGCAGCAGTTACGCAATGCGTCCGATGTAGTCAAACTTCGAGAGTATGTCCCTAGCGAGATTGCTCAGCAGCTCGATGAACTGGTGAAGTTGTCCCATGGCGATCAATCAGGCTGGCCTTCACAACCGGCAGCAATTGATAAAGCCGTGCAGGAAACACGTACTAAATTGCCTGTCTTGCAAGGCCAGGTAGATGAAAGCCGAAATAAGGTGGGTGTGGAGTCCACACAATTGCGTGAGCAGAATGCCGTCAATATGGCTCGATTAGAACGCCTGAAGGAGGGTGGGTCGGATTTGAGACGCAACACTCTGGTATTGGTGGAGCTGCTGAAGGCAGAAGGCATTGAGGCGGTACCGCTATGTGAGTTAGTCGAAGTAACCGACCAAGAATGGCAGCCGGCAATTGAGGCTTATCTACGTGGTAATACAGAGGCGCTGATAGTTCCACCCGAACAGGCCCGGAAGGCTGTAGAAATTTATCGCGCAGCTAAAAAACATCATTTGTTTGGCGCTACCGTCGTAAATACTGAACGGGTACAGCGCTGGAACGATGATCTAACACCAGGTACGGCTGCTGCTCTGATCGAAGGATCTGATTCGGCGGCAGTTGGGTATCTCAGGCGATTATTAAAAGGAATACGTCTGGTACATGAGACAAAGAGTTTCATGCGTGAGGATCGAGCGCTAACTAAAGATGGGATGTTTATTCGACAAGCAGGAATACAACGCCTGGCATTGCCTGAGACACCAAAACTGGGTCAGCAAGCTCGTGTCCAACAAATCAACTTGATTGAAATGCAAGTGAGCAAACAAATTGCCCGCTTAAGCGAGTTACATAAGCAGTACAATGCATTGAAAGCCTTGTATGACAACGTATCAACCCTTAACACAAAACTTGAAGACGTCCCCTGCTTGGAAAGTATGGTAACCAGACAGACCTCGGATTTACGTCAAATTGCTTCGTTAAAGAAACAAATTGATGCTATCGACACCAGTCATGTAGATTCACTAAAAGAGCAATTGCAGGATGTTGAAGCCCGGGAGAATGACCTCAGAAAAGTCGTCGAGAACCATGCTCGTAATATTGGTGGTATTCGGCATGATTTCACATCTAAAAACAGTGAGCGTGGTCGCCAGGAAAAGGTGCTTCCTGAATTATCCCAAGCCCGAAAAAATCTCGAAGCCGATGAAGACTACAATGCTGAGCGTGCCAGCGGTCTTTATGAACCGTTTGAAGAGGATCATGATCTGTCAGAATCTCAGGAATTGGAGGCGGCCATTAGAAAGGCCATGGAGCGTGCGGATACGGCTGGCAAAGAGCAACGAACCAGTGAAGGAAATGCACAGGAACGCCTTGGTAACTACCTCGCTAATTATCTCACAGAAAGATTCTCGCGTGATACAGCAACCAAGGCAGGCAAACGGGCTGAGATCGATCGTATATTACAGCAGTTGATTGATACCGGGTTACATGAGCGAGAAAATGAAGCACAAGATGCCTTACATAGGGTGCAGCGTGTGATTCGCTCGGAATTGGCTATTCGGATGCGGGGCCATATCAGTAAAATGAAAAACCGTCTGTCGGAGTTAAATCGGGAGTTAAATGAACGTCCCTTTTCCGCCAATCAGAAATACGAATTCAATTACCGTCGGCTGGATGAGTACAGCGAGTTCTTACGCTTTATAGAGTCCGTTGATCAAGAGACTGTTGCCAATAGCGATAGTTTATTTGATGAATTCGGACATCTTGATAGTTGGGTAGAAATGATGCTCGATGAAAAGATGGGGGATTTATTAGGGGATTATCGAAACTATTTTCATTTTGATATTGCAATCAAAGATGAGAAGGCAGGAATTACCGAATTGCTCTCACGTAAAATGGGCTCAGCATCAGGCGGTGAGAACCGAACGCCGTTCTACGTCGCAATGGGTGCATCACTTGCCAGTGCCTACCGCCTGGAACGCCTTCCTGATGACTCAATAAACGGTGGTGTCTGTATGTATCTTGCAGATGAAGCATTTGAAAAAATGGATCGCGGAAACACATTGCAGGCTGCTGGCTATTTACAATCCATTGGATTGCAGTTATTTGTTGCCGCTCCAGATGATGCAGAACCTCGCTTGCGTGAAATTTCTAATACCGTTATGTTTTTTGTGCGTGAAGGAGCATCAGCAACAATTGAAATTGATTACGTACAACCAAAGGCCCGTAAGCTTCTTTCGGAATTATCCGGTGTGAATTCTGAAAAGGAAGTTGTCGCAATCTAATGTCGATGGATGGAAAAACAGCCCTCATTAAATTAGTGTCCACCGCTGAGAATGGAAAAGAGCGTAGTCGGGATATTACCCTGCCGGCATCGCGCATTCGCGGTTATCCTTTTCGTGATTCGGAATCAAGTCAGTCATTTCACGCAATAATGAAGCTTGCTGAAGAGGCTGGCGGCATAAAGGTGGACTGGCGCACTCATTATGAAGGGCATGAACTAAAAAGGATAAGGCTTCTTGACGTCCGCAAGCTTACGGAGTTCCTTGGGATATCTTATCGACCAGATGAGGTTAATGCATTTTTCGCTGACTTAAATCGACAAGGTTTACCAAACTGGCTGGATGTTTGTCTCGATGAATTGCAAGTTGCTTGGTACAGTGGAAAGGCCCTATATGGAATGAAATGGCAGGAGGCAAGCCTGCTGGCAGACGTATTAAAATCTATCGCTTTGCTGGATAGTCAACCACTTGAGCATACGCTGGATTATCGTCAGTTTGGCGCACGTGTCCTGGGAAATTCAAAACGTACGCGACAAATTGAAAAGCCGGTCGCTGCAATTTTTCGTCACTACTGGCAGGCGGATAACTGGTCGGATAGAGATGTAATGCAGGAATTAAATATCGTTCCTATGGCACACCCAGTATTACTTCGAGGCCCGATTAATATCCGAGTAGAGAACAATCTTGTTAAGGCAGATATAGTACCTTACATTGGATTGCATGATAGTTGTCTGGATAACATCGAACTAATTGAAAGTCCCGCATATGTGCTGACCATAGAAAACCTCTCAAGCTTCAATGAATATACTCAAAAGATTCATGACGGAGGGATGATTCTGTATACCGGTGGATTTCCAACGAAGGCTTTCCAAAGATTCTATGGAGTACTGCTAGAAAAGATAGAAAAAAGAGTTAATGTTTGGCACTGGGGGGATACTGATCCGCACGGTTATATGATCCTAAAAACGCTGCAAGGACAGTCCACAAAAAGAATGGTTATGCCGCATTTGATGAGCCAGGAACAAGGTGCCGAGTATAGTAAGGCGGCTCTTCGAGAATTAAAACGAATACAGCCGATAAATCAAATGGTGGATGTAATGCTTGATTCTATTGTGGTTCGTGGTAATGGGCTAATTGAACAGGAAGAGATTGAAGCAGAAAGCCCGCTAATATTTAAATAGACAAGGGATTGAAAATGCACGGTTAAGAATTGAGCCTGTTTATAGGATGGTTTAACTTTGCCGCATTAATTTGGAAAAAGACTTTGTGCCAGGTTGCGGTTGCATAAACAAATGGTGTGGACCAATGGATGGTGAGCTGATTGATAAAGAAGATTATTACTTCACCATGAATTATCGTAATGCTTCCGATGCCTTGAGGGCATGTTTGAAGCCAGCTTTACAAATCGATCAACCACATGGACAACGTTTACTGAAGGAGTTGAGAAAATAGTGGCAAACAAGAGCGACAGAGATAATAGGGTGAGCTCAGAAGAAAATAGATCAGGAGAAAAATTCTTACATACTATTATCGCTGTGATAGTTGGTGTGACAATGGGGTTTGGATCCAGCTTTGGGCTATGGCATATTCAATCATCACATAGTCACGAAACTAAGGTAAAAAATAAAAGAGAAGAGTTGATTGTAGAAACGGCGGATTTGTTTGCGAGAGCGGGAAGAATAAAAGGCCTTATACATGGACACATGCTGCAAATTGCAACAAGCAATGCAATAACAAGCCTTTGTTTGTCCATGCAGCTTCAAGGTAAAGATTCAAAGGAATGTAGTAAAAATATAGACTACAAAATAATGAATGACTTTAATAAAGAAATATTTGAATACAGTGCAAAATACCAGAAGCTAAAATCATTGATTCCTTTGTATTTCTGTGAAGAAACAATAAGTCAATTCAACAGTGTAGAAATGAAGGAAGGCTGGTGGGAAATCACATCAAAGAAGACAGCGATAATCCTTAAAGCCATGCATCAAGAATACGAATGCAGCTTCTAACTGTCGACTGGTCGTGGCACATACAACATTCAAGGATGAGAAATTGAAGCCTATGCGACCATTCAAGATTGCTGAGCTGAAAGCACTAAATGAGCTTCCGAGCGCAGACTCAGAAAACTGGCTGGTTAACGCCGAAGACTCGGTAGACTTCTTGAAAGCGAATTCAACGAATGACGACATCGTCGTTTACGCTAGTGGAAGCAGTGTCCTGATTCATGGCGTTCTAGCACTAAGGGACAAGGTTACTCCCGCAGACGCTGAAGACTTGCTGGAAAGCAACATTCCAATGCTTGATGACAATTGGTGCATTCAGCGAGTTTGGGGTGGCGGCGAAGAGCATCGTATGTACCTTGAGGAGCCTCTTAGTTCCAGCGGCAAGTCGTTCCAAGACGGTGAAAAGCTCATCTTTCGTCGGAGCTTTACCGGTGTGACGGAGGGGCCCTCGCGCATCGAGTTAAGTCAAAAACTTGTCCACAGCCTTGATCTGCACTATCTACCTGAACGGAATGCCTATTGCCGACTCGATTCCCGGGGCGACATTGAGGATGTGATTAAGGTCACTCAACTGAACAAGGGAAGCACTTGGGACTATTTGGACGTCGTGACTATCCTACGCAAGGATCTTGATGCCTTTATGGCCCTGTCTGATACCTGTCTTGTACTGAAGTATGATTTCACACGCGTCAGATGGGGAAGCTTTGGTGGTTGGGGCGAAATCGAGCGTTACAACCGGGAAGAAGTTGACTTGTTTTATGACGGCGGCATGAGTGGAGAAGGTAGCTACTGCAATGGCGCAATGATCGTACGACCACAGGTAAGTGTCGATGACCTTGTGCGCACATGGAAAGACGAAGAAAGCACTTCCAACAGCAAGTATGCGATTTTCAAGATCTACGATCGAAAGAACAGAGTAAACGTCGAAACGTCGTGCGGGCCAGGGTTTCTTTCAAACTATTACCAGGAATCCGAATTGCCGTGGGAGATCTCGCCAGCATTCTTTCGACCAGAGGTTCTTCATCGCTTTAAAGCGGACCCAGAGAAGTACGCACTCGAAGATAGGAACATTAGCTGCCGAAATGCTTGGCACCTGAAAACCTACGACATCAACGATGCAGGAAAAGTACATACGTACATCGGGTACCTAGCAGACCTTCCATATGAGGAGCAAATTTACTGGCAGGCCTTCAACGAGTGGCCAAAAGGTCCTATCTCCGCGAGGGCGCACCAAACGGATATTATCGGAGACTGGCACCGGGAGTACGAACCCCTGGGTGAGCTAAAGCACACGGTCACTCTGCTTGATGCAACCCCGCCCCCTTGGTGGAAACCTCGCGGAGACGCGCTGAGCGATGCCGTTCGTTATCCGGCGACAGATTCAGTGAAGGAATGGGGCGACGAGGTGCTAGCCCTTGACCAATACCTTGTTGAGGGATTCCTCCTTAAGCCGCTTCGAGAGTTAGCCGAGGCTGGTAGTCGCTCTGTCGAGCAGAAGTGGGGGTCTATCCGCGTGTTGCAGGAGGCGCTTGTGGCTAAGGGTCGTACCGAATCAGAAGCCAAAGCATTGGTTCTACCGATGCAAAAACTCCATGCGTTACGAACTGTAGTTCGAGGACATGCAACGACTGACAAGAAGAAAATGGCTGAGTTTGAGGCGAGGTCTAACTTTGGAAGTCTCCGTGCTCAGTTTACCCAGATGGTTACTGACTGTGACAAGTCTTTGGCTGAGATTCTTCGTAGCTTTGAAGTGGAGTTAAAGCGATAGCAAAACCCCAAGAGGGTCGTCATACTTGGGTAAGTTCCTTTGCATGAGCGATAGTTCAGTGCGACCGAATTCGTCATTCCAGCGGACGCCTAAAGGCGACGCTGAAGCCCAACGTGATAAACCAAGAGAAATATATGGCTAGTGAGCGTTACATAAGATGGCAGGGCTATACAATTTCGCAACTTACATTCGCGCTTAATCTGTTTTTTGGCCTGTCAGTCGCTTCATTAGCTTTCGCATTCACACTGGTGAAAGACAAAGAATTTCAACTGATAGGCTGCCCTAAAACATTATTTCAGATCTCATTATTATCTCTTTGCGTGTCTATTGTTGTTAGCTGCGGTGTTGTAGTTTCAAGGCTGTTGGATTTTCGCTTCACAGCTAAAAAAATACGCTCAGATGAAACGGCTACTATTGAGGATTCTAGTGTTTACAAATATCAATACAAAATACTAGGAGCCCTAACATGGCGCTTGTTCTGGATTCAGCTCCTTACGCTTGGCATTGGTTTGATTGGTCTTATTACAGGGGTTCTTTTTGGTTACAGTAATCAAATTTGGTAATTGGTTTAAGTGAAGATAAAAATGAAACCGAATTGGCCTAAATGATGCCACAGGAATTCAGCCGTGAAAGATTAGCTGACTTATTGGTCGATCCCAGGGAAGACCTCGACTTCGAGGTCAAGAACTGGCTTAACCTGCAAGGTAGCAATGAAGACAAAGCGACATTTGCCAAGGCAGTCTTGGCTCTCGCCAATCACGGCGGGGGCTTCATCGCCTTAGGGTTCTTGGAAACAGATAAGGGTATCGTAGAATCAGAAGGCCGTCCGGCTACACTTGACGGATATAGTCAGGACTTAATTAATGGCATCGTGCAGAATTACTGTGACCCACCATTTCACTGTTCCGTTCATGTAGTCTCTAATCCTGACGAAGTATTGTTTCCAATAGTCGTGATTCCGGGTGGACACCGCGTTCCAGTTCGTGCCCGTCGGTCTGGTCCGCACGAGAATATTGTGCAAAATAATACCATCTATATTCGTAAGCCTGGTCCACGCAGCGAGACACCACAAAGCGCACAGGATTGGGATGGACTTATGGCTCGATGCCTGCGCAATCGCCGGGACGAAATGTTTGACCAAATAAGAGATCTCATCATTGGTGCAGTTCCTCAGGTTGAGCAACCTGCAGAACCAGTGCGGCTAGATGAATGGATTGGCGAGAGTTTCGAGCGGTGGCGCGCGTTAGTCCAGGAGCTACCAGAAGACGTCGGCCCCCGTTTCCCTCACGGGTATTACAACTTCGCTTACGAGATCATAGGGGAGCCCCGACAGGTCGCCCTCGCTCAACTGCCTGAAGTGTTGAGGGCGAGCGTGGTTCGCCATACTGGGTGGCCACCATTTTGGTACCCGACACGTGAAGGTATCGAACCTTATCCAATTGATGGTGCAGTCGAATGCTGGTTGGGCGGTGACACACAAACGCCGGTTACTGACCGAGATGCCGATCACTCTGACTTCTGGCGCATTCATCCCGAAGGCCTTGCATTCTTGCTTCGTGGTTTTCAAGAGGATGGGGTGGATGCGCAACGACCGGGCCGTGAACCCGTGCCCCCGGCCACAATATTCGATGTGACTTTACCAGTGTGGCGGGTTGGTGAGACACTTTTGCAGGCCCAGTGCTTGGCTGCTAATCTCTTTGAGGGCCCTACAACAATTAGATTTATTGCAACCTACAATGGCTTAGCTGGCCGCACTCTTTCGAGCATTAATCACAGCCGGCACATATGGGAGGATAGAGTTGCGCGCCAGAATTCCATTACATTGGAAACGCATGTTGATGCGCAGGCGATTGAAGCAAACTTGCCTGAAATCGTGCATCCCCTTTTGTCTCCGCTGTATGCGTTGTTCGATTTTTTTGAGCTGCCGATCGAGCTCGTTGTAGACGAATTGGGCCGCTTGCGTGCAGGCGGCTCCTAGCCACGGACAGGTAATTGTGCGAATAAACAACCATCATGAATGACATGTCAGAAGCTCAAATAAGAAACTTATTTATTCATGATTCCCAATGGGAAAGGACGTCTCCTTCATGGAAATCATTAAAGCCTAATAAGAACTTTGATCATTTTGATGAAAATGATGAAGATATTAACAGCTACTACAAAAGAATTAATAAGACATACAACATACCAAAGGCAGTACTAGAGCAGTGGTTGTATATACATTACTATAATGGGCACACAGTTGATAATTACGGCTGGATAAATTTCAACAAGGTAACTTTTGAGCTAGTTAATCTATTTTTCTCAGTAATTAAGTCTGTAAATATTATTGAGTCATATTCCGACTATGTGGCCGAAGGTTCAAAATATAATGCATACAATCAATTTACATGCATTGCTGAAGATAAAGAATATTGGGAGTCAAATAACACATGGAGAGTTCCGCCCATCATAATGGATGTTAATTCATTTATGGGTTGCACTATTCCTTCTTATGCTGATGTAGCAGGAAGCCACCAATTAATTGAAGGTCATTCTCGTTTGGGCTATCTACTATCTGCTAGAAAATGTGGAAAGCCCATTATTAAAAAACATAATGTATATATGATGCACTACAATGATTAAAACCAACTTAAGCATAAAGAGTAGATAACGAGACAAGGGTCTCATTAATCAAGCTGTTAGAGCTAAATAGATATAAGTTTATGGATGGAAAGAGAATACAAGATTATTGGTCTCATGAAGTAGATGCGCTTATTGCTACTTATAAGCAATTTGAAACTCTGGTTCCATCAAGTAAGCATAAAGGAGCCGACCATCATGGCGAAGATGGTCGTTTCGTTGAAGACTTAATTAAAGAGTATTTTTCTAAATATTTACCCAAAGGGCTAGAGGTATTAACTGGGTTTATTTTAAGGCCCGCTGTTAAAACAGGGGAAAAAGGAAAGGAACGGAAAGACGATAATGATGAGCATTCCAGTCAGTTGGATTTAATTGTTTTTGATTCGGAAAGATATCCAATATTTCAAAGGTTTGGAGATAGTGTAATAGTCCCACCGGAAGGTGTTGTCGCAATACTATCTATTAAAAAACATTTTAACGACGGAGATATATTGAAAGAATGTAAAGCTCTTTGGAGAGCATCAAAACTTTGCAGAACCATTAAGAGTAATGATCAAAGCGATAAGGTTAGAGGCCCTTATTTAGCAATGGTTTGTGTGAATTCTAATATTGAAAAGAAAAAGAAGGATACTCTTGACTGGATATTTGAAAAAATGAAAGAAGCATATAGTGAGGAAGAGAAGCCAAAATTTGATGACCAAATCGGTTTTGTTGGCTCTCTAAGCGAATGGAGTATTTTTAAAAGAAGGCCCACGCCAAAAAACAAACCTAAAGACGGTGAGTACGTGAATCTTATACATAAAGAAGGGGAGTCTCATTTGGGGTTACAGTTTATATTAACTGGGATTTTAAGCGTTTTTTATGATCCAACTAGGAGAGACATTCGAAGACCAGTTTTCACCGCATTCCCGTCGAGAAGAAATCACGATAAAGGCATGGGAAAGATTGAGTGTGATGGTCTACGATAGCTCTAACACTCAGCTCAATTGGGACGGGTTTTTCGCTATGCTCCAAACCCGTCCCAATTGAGCTGAGTGTTAGATTTTTTTATGAAACTTGACTCACTTGATCTCTCAACAGCCCAGCAAGTCTGCGAACCGTTTGTTCCAGATCGTGGCGGCATCAAGGGTCAACACTTTCTACCTGAAGGTTTTGATGAGCTCCGTCTATTTGCTCTCTTGAAGGCAAAATTCGGGCCGCCAAATGGTTTCCTTACCTTTCTAGGCCAACGGGGCGGCGACCCCGATGGCCCATTCAAATGGGATTACGTTTTTTCGCCAGATGGGAAAATCAACGTCCAGGTTGTTAGAACAGTAATGGCGGTCGAACTTCAATGGTGGAATGGAGATGTTGACCCCGAAGAACTTGTTGCATATCTTGAACGTTCTATTGCACTGAATGCTGATAAAATTGAAGACGCTATTGCAACGCTAGATCATTACAAGCTCATCCTGAATCCGTACATTCGGCATAAAACACTTGCTGATCTTGCGGCAAAAGAACTCTCTGAGTTGTCGCTTATAGAACCTCAATTCCCAAGTGATGAAAACCGTTCAGATGAAGATTTGGAAAAATTCAGAAATGCGTATGCGAGCTATATGGCAGACGTGGACAAACAGGCCAGTCTTACCCTAGTGTGCCAAGAAGAAAGGTTAAACCTTTCATGCTGTATTAAAGATGAGAGTAGGCCTCTCGGTTTCGGTGACCAGAAGCTGGAATCAAACCACCTCATGCGGCTTTTGTAAAGAGCATTG
>Ga0316204_10004977_pt1 | contig 22807 bp, 23 predicted proteins | sample 6monrhotite_MG_2_FD_205661 | JGI IMG/M metagenome (GOLD analysis project Ga0316204, IMG submission 205661) | Microbial mat bacterial communities from mineral coupon in-situ incubated in ocean water Damariscotta River, Maine, United States -... | ecosystem: Environmental > Aquatic > Marine >... | reverse complement strand
TTTTCTCACTGGCAATGTGCGTTGGTGTAGCGAAATGGAAGCCGTTGGCTTTTATCAGATAGGTGTTGTATTGCGTGAGCGCTCAGATACGGTAACGGATTTGAGTGGATGGCGCGCAGTATTTAAAGACTGATACACATTTTTATAAGGTATTGTGTTTATGAAAACCTGTAAGTTTTGTCAATCAGTGTCCAGTCCACAGTTTGTGATTGTGGCGCTGGCACTGTTTGTTATCTACTTTTCTGTTTGGGGCTAGTTAATCAAGTTTCTACGCAGGTTTGAATATCAGGATAGAGTTGACCGTTCGTCAGTGTATAGCCTGGAAATTTCCATATCACCATCCTCATCTTCATAACGTCTACAGGCTAGTAAACGGCAATCACTTACCAGTGCTTCAGCACGTAAGCGGTGTCTTCTGCTAAACTTTTTTCTTCGAGAATCAGGGGTCACACGCCGTTCAGGACCCGTATAATAATCAGCGTAAACATTTTTCATGATTTGATCCATCCTGAGCATCTCAGGGTTTGATACAAATGCTTTAAAATTTACTACCGTGCAGCAATCAGGGCTTACCTATACTCATAGTTGATGCATGATTCTGGTCAATGAGTTGTAGATAAGTGGTTGACCATTAGTCTAAAAATGTTTGAATGTATCATTAGAAAAGATAAGCCCGGAGCATTGCTGGGTAAAGAGATAATAAATGTCAGAAAAGCATCCAATAATAGCTGTAACAGGCGCCAGCGGGGCGGGAACAACCGTAGTACAGCAAGCATTTAAAGAGATTTTTTATCGGCAGAATATTAATGCGGGATTTGTGCAGGGAGATGGTTTTCTACGTTATAGTGATACAGATACAGAAAAACATATTATCAATTCACAGTCCGTGGATAAGCCAATCAGCTTTTATGGCCCGGATTTAAACGATTTTGATCGACTTGAGGGTTGCTTTAGTCGCTATAGTCAATCCGGCACAGGGCTTTGTCGAATTAAAGTGAATGGTGAAAATAGTCACTTATATAAAGCATCTGAAGGGAGTTTTACTGACTGGCAGGAAATTGAGCCAAACACAGACTGCCTGTTTTATGAAGGTATGCATGGCGGCGTGGTGGCTAAAACCTGGACAAGGCGGAAGTGTGAAAATACCGAAAGTGTTAAAAATGACCGCAGAAGCTCACGCACTAAAGGTGTGGATGTGGCTCAATATGTCGATTTATTAATTGGTGTTGCGCCTGCGATTAATCTTGAGTGGATTCAACGCATACATCATGACAGGGTTAACCGTAAACTCTCACCAGCACGGGTTACCAGTAATATATTAGAACAATTGCAGGATTACATTCACTTTATTGTGCCGCAATTTTCTATATCAGATATTAACTTTCAACGTATGCCTATGGTTGATACTTCTAACCCGTTTGATATGCAGCCGGTTCCCACACAAAAAGAAAGCATGGTTGTGATTAGCTTTAAAAATCCTTCGGAGCATGATTTTCAGCACTATATCAGACGCATTGACGGGGCATTTTTATCGAGAAGGAGTTGTATCGTAATTCCCGGAGGGCAAATGCAGCACGCACTGGATGTTATATGTGCGCCTTTAATTGAGAGGCTGATTGAGCGAAAGACAGAGGGATAAGAAATATCTAGCTCAGATATAATCTAACAGTATCAGCTTGAAGACATGACAATATCAATCAGATTTTCAAACTCATGCCACACAGACGCACAGAGCTGTTGATTTGAGTCGCTTTTATCTGAGAGCGCATTCTCTCAGCAGCAAGCAGTTAGGTGCATAATGTAAGTAAGCTGAAGTAGCGTTTATTCTTCTAGATCTTTGCCAATTCTGACTTCATCATAACGCCCGGACTTACCCGTAAGAGAGACATCGTCACCACCACCATCACCACCATTAGATTCGGATGTAGAAAAGAACTGATCAAGCATAGACCGACCACGATTAGGCTTAACCATTTCCTGTTTTTCATAAGCGCCTAAATCTTCTACTGGTGAGCGATTAAAGATATAGACAATACCAAGAATCGCAATAATTGCGAATATAGCAACCTTAATGGCAATTGAGACAGTATTGTTCATAAATTCTGACTAGACCTCCGTATTGATATGCGTTCCCACAGTATCGCTCAAACTAGAAAAATGTTCAGCATTCTGTGCTAAATAATCAGATTTTCTGCGAATATTTCGGTATTTTCGACGTTCTACGCTAATGGTTACCTGAGATTTGCGTCGCTCATGGTGTTTACGTCTATCTAGTTTAGATAATGTCGAATGGCTTTTTTTAGCGTTTTCGCCATGAGCAATTCGATTGGCTCGCCTGTTTAAGCGAGTAATAGCAGGGTGAGTGCGATTTAGCGGTGGGATATTATGCATAGTGTCATTTCACTGATACATCTGGGTTCACAAAGTGAGTGTCATAACCGTTAAGCGACCATTCCCTGGTCAGTCTTATGCCTGTTAGTCAGTCGGTTTAATCCGTTTTGATAAAACAGGCAGTGGACGGTGTTTTAGTTAAGCATGGAATTGGCGTGCTGAGACCCTGCTTTTTCCAGTTTATGGTTTAAAAAGCGATATTTACCGCCGGAGCTAAATTTGATCACGCTAAAGCCATGTGCGCTGATCTGATCTACGGTTACTTCCTGACCGGTGCTTTTAATGCGTACGCGGTCGCCAATATTTAAGTTTGATTTAGTCATTTATTTCTCTCCAAAAAAAAGATTGAGAATGCAACTTATTTAAATTACATCTTAAAGTTAGACTATCTTGTTAAGTAATGCAAGTATCTTTATGTTTTTTATGAAGAAAAGCTATTTTTTTAAATGGGCGATTTTATATATCTGCTGGTTTAGGGGCTTCTGGGCTAGCTTCAGTTGAAGTGATAAGTTGAGGGTTCCTGGCGGGTACCTCAGGCATTCTGTGGCTAAGACGGGTGATTTTGCTGTCCATACGATGCTCATAAATAACCATGTAGGCAAGTACGTTGCTCACGTATTCTCGAGTTTCTGTGAAAGGAATGGTTTCAATCCAGCGGATCGCATCCATTTTCTGGTGCTCGGGTAGCCATTTTTCTACTCGATGGGGGCCTGCGTTGTATGCTGCTGTTGCCAGTACATGCTGGCTATCTAATTTCTCCAGCATGGCTTCAAGGTATCCGGTGCCGAGGCGTATATTGATGTTGCTAGCGAGCAAGCTGTGGCGCCCCCTGTAGCGTATTTTTAGCTGACGAGCCACATGTCGAGCTGTGCTGGGCATTAATTGCATAAGCCCCATGGCTCCGACAGATGAACGAGCATCCTGCACAAACGCGCTTTCTCGACGGATAATGGCATAGGTCCATGCGGGTTCTATATTATGTTTGTTTGACCAGTTATGGACCTTGTTATTAAGCGGTAAAGGAAAGCGTAGCTCTATATCATCACGGTAGCGGGTTCTACCCATAGTGAAAATGGCACGATCATGCCAGTTCCAGGATTGGGCTATCTTTGAAGCGGCGAGTTTCTGTTCATCATCTATCTTGTTGATCAATCTCTGCCACTCTCTACGGGCGGGGACGAATTGGCCCATAAGGTAAAATTCCCTGGCTCGAATGGCTTCAGGCTGTTGTCTTACCTGTTTCATTATATCAAATGTGGGTTCTACGGGTTTATCTTCAAAGGCATAATTAAGGTTGAGGTGATCGGCCGCCAGAAAACCGTAATAACTGCGCTTATTCGCCAGATATTGGTAGATGCCCAGGGCATCATTTGTATTCCCCAGTTGTTCATTTGCATAAGCCCACCAGTATTGCCATCGATAATTTGATTTTTCATCCAGTGATAGCCCTGCAATACTTTTAAGTACATATGTCCAGTCGGCCTGGCGTATAGCTGTACGAATACGCCATTCTTTGACTGCGGTATTGGTATGGCTCAGCGGAACTCGACTCAGCCATCTATTTGCATCTGGCATATGTTCACGCGCAAGCCTCAGTCCAATATGACGAGTTAGCTCAGCAGTTTGCTGGGCGGTAAACGGGTGAGTTTCAAGTTGCTGGTATGTTGCTACTGCCGTATTAATATCTTTATAACTCATGCGTTTGAGGCCATGTAACAAAATAGCATTTAGCTCAGGGTGGCGAAGTTTCAAAATAGCTTTAGAGGTAATGAGCTCTGGTTTTTTATGAACCTTTAGCCAGGTTTTAGCGGCTATGGCATCTTGCAGGGGCATTGATTTAACTAAATACCGAGCAAGTCTGAGGTTTTTGGCTGACATGGCCATTTTGAAGCGTTGCCAGACTAATTCAGGTGTTTTGAACCCCGCAGATTCCCAGTACTTAAAAGGGGAGTTACAGCTTTTCGGTTGTATGTTACTGGACAGCCAGAGATTTGAAATTGCAGGGTATGCAATAGATGACTGCCCCGTTTTGATTAGGGCTCTGAGGTAATGACACTCAATGGTGACGCCGTAACCCGGCTGATAAATATCTAACAATGCTTGCCAGTTCTGGGTGGTGGCAGCATGTTTAACCATTTTTAAACGAAATCTATCACCGATGACTGTGCTTTCATTAGACTGTAAAAAAGCGCTTATTTGTTGCGCATTTAAAGAGGAAGGGCGCCTTGTGAGGCTTTTGTATTCCAGATATGGCTGTAAGGGGTAACCATCAAGTGAAGCGCTAAGAGACTTAAACTTTTTAAAATGGCCTTTAGCATAAGCCTGTTCAGCCTGCTTGAAGCGTTTACGTTGCTCCGCAAGGATCAGGTTCTGTTGAAAATTTTGAGCAACTAGAGAAATTGGGGATAGTGGTGATGCTGATGATTCTGCATAGGCATTAGTTGTCAGGCCCGGTAGTACCAGAAGTGGCAACCACAGGCTTTTATATAATGCAGTCATCTTGATAGAGGCTGAAAATTGTCCTTTTTGCATCAGACCAGTTTTTTTTGTGAAAAATTAATTCAATGTATATCAAGAGTTTAGTTAAATGCTTGCGTGATTTCTTGAACAAGCTCACAAAACAGGCTCAGGGCGATAAATGGTCATGTATTCACCGAAGAGTTTTTAACGGATAACTCGTAGAAAATTCATATATCCAGAGATATTAAGGCTTTGAAAAATACTTTCGTTTGTATTCAGTCGCAAGAGATACTGCCTTTTTCTTATCTTCTGTGGGTAATTTCTTGTACAGGACATTTTTATTCTTACGTGCGTCTTTTACATTACTGGCCGCTGCCACATAAAACCAGGCATACGCGATAACCGAGTCAGGTGCCACGCCCCGCCCCGTATAATAAGCGACACCTAAATCCATTTGTGCTTTACCATGGCCTTTCTCAGCGGCTTTGTGAAATGCAGCTACAGCTTTTTTGATGTCTTTTTTTGTGCCATATCCATGCACGTAAGCACGGCCCATATTGTAATGAGAGGCTGCATAATCTTGCTGTGCGGCTTTTTGATACCAGTCAAAGGCTTGTTTGGTGTCTTTTTTTGTACCTGTTGCCTGTTCTAACATTTCACCTAATCGGTTCTGTGCCTCGGCATTTCCAAGTTCAGCTGCTTTTTTATACCAGTTGTAAGCCATGGTATGATCAGTTTTTACCGCATCACTACCCAGGTAAAGTTTTGCCAGATTAATTTGAGCACGTGTATTTCCGGCATTGGCTGCAGTCTCAAGCCATTTTAATCCCTTTTTGTTTTTTTTCTTTAGACCGTCACCGTTTAAATACATGAGTGCCAGTTTATTCTGTGCGCCCGTGTGATCCAGTTTAGCTGCTTTTGTATACCAGTATGCGGCTTTGCCTGCGGACCTGGGTACACCATCGCCATAATAATAGAGCTTTGCGAGTATATATTGAGCCTTTGGGTCGTTTGCTCTTGCGGCTTTTAATAACCAGTCTGCCGATTTTCTGAAGCTGCGTTTTACACCAACGCCCTTAAGGTACATCTGTCCGAGAAGAGTTTGTGCTTCGACGTAGTTTTGTTGTGCTGATTTAGTAATCCAGTTTGCGGCTTCTGCGGGGTCTTTTCGCTTATCTTTCTGGTCAAGATACATTTTTCCTAATCTAAACTGTGCCTGGGCGTCACCGGTTTCAGCCAGTGGAAACCAGAGCATTAAGGCGGTAGCGAAGTCTTTTTTTTCATAAGCGCTAAGGCCTTTTTCGAAATCACCTGGTGGGGCAGGCTTTTTATTTTTCTCAGCGGCAATTGACGTAATGCCTGTACTGGCAATAACTATTAAAAGAACGTATCTGGTAAGGTGTAATATCATAGCTTGCTGTTTTATTTAAATAGCCCAATTATAAAAATGTAAAACCCTGTTTATAAATGAGTATAGAAAATAAAATTAGCAATTTCAGGCAGGGTAGAGAATATATTTAAAGTTCTGCGTGATGTTCAATAAAATCACGAATAAAACCAAGTGGTTTTGCACCGCTAAAACGAGCGAGTTCACCACCATTTTGAAAGAGAATTAATGTTGGAAACCCACGGACCTGATACTTACCAGCGATTTTCATATTCTCGCCATCGTCAACTTCGATTTTTATGATATTGAGCTCGTCTTCAAATTCGATTGCCAGTTTTTCCAGTACGGGCGCAATCATTAAGCAGGGGGTGCACCAGTCTGCCCATAAATCGATGAGTATGGGTTTTTTGTGTGAGGCTTCGATAACTTTAGTGTTAAAGGATTCATGGTCGGCGGTAAAAATATTTTTTGGTTTGTGCATGTTTGTCGCAGTAAATAGAACAGAATTTTGAAATTATATCATTGAAAGTGCGATGCTCGTAAGCAGGTGATTTAAAAGCCAAGGCTTAATCACAGAGGCGCAGAGACAAAGAGAAAAATCATTGGCTGTTTATTGGTGCTCTGCCTGTGCACATAAACGGCTGTGTTCTCAGTGTCTCTGTGGCAAATGTTTTGATGTTATAAAGGCTAATCGAGAACTAAGACAATGGCTGAATTTCTATTGGCCAGTGTGGATCTTCAACTTCGAGTTTTCCTTTTAAGTTATACAATGCAGCCTGTAATGCTTCTTCTATTACAGGGTGATAGAACGGCATGCGCAACATTTGTTGAACGGTTAAATCCATTTCCATGCACCAGCAAAGCAGGTGCCCAAGATTTTCACCTTTTGCACAAACCATGGATGCACCAAGCAGTTTGCCGGTTTTTTTATCGGCATAAATATGAATTAAGCCTTTGTTTTTGCCCATAATTAATGCACGCCCTACCGGCGCCATACGAACTTCGCCAATGGCTATGCTGTCTGCATCGAGCTCTGAAAGCCTGGCACCAACAGAAACAATATTAGGCTCACAGAAAGTAATGGCTAGTGGTGTTTTGTGTTTGAATGCAACGGGTTTGTCCTGCATGATGTTGTAGCCTGCTACGCGTCCTTCAAAACCGGCTTCATGCAGAATGGGTTTTTGTGCGTTACAGTCACCAGCAATATAGATAGAGCTATCACCCAATTGCATGGTATGAGGGTTAAATACGGGTACGCCATTGTTAGAGGTTTCCAGTCCAGTGGCGGTAAAATTTAGTTTATCCGTGTTTGGCCTGCGACCAATACTGGCAAATATCTTATCAACTTCTACCGACTTTTCTCCCGCGGTTACCCGCAGTTTGCCGCTATCAAGTTGTGTTATTTCTGCGGCATGACCTAACCAGAGTGGAAACTCTTTACTCATAATATCGATGGCAGAACTGTTGATGTCCGCATCATCGATTCCACAAATGGTGTTGAGTTGGTCAATGCCGGTTACCTGTACACCTAGTCGATGTAGAGACTGACCAATTTCCAGGCCGATAACACCCAGGCCTATCACAGCAATAGATTCAGGTAGTTCTTCCTGCTCAAATATTTCATCTGTAGTAAAAATGTGTTCAGAAAACGCAGACCAGGTTTCAGGAATAATGGGTCTGGAGCCGGTGGCAATAATTATTTTTTTTGCATGGATTTTATCGCCGTCTTCTGTTTCCAGTGTGTGTTGATCCAGAAACTGAACATTAGACTCAATTAATTTACCTTCAGGAAGCATGTCAACTGAATGTGAAAGTGTCATATCCACAAACGTGTCACGCAAATCCTGAACGTGCTCCATAGCATCTGCAATGTTAATGCTTAAGTTTTCGCCGCCTTCGATGCCTTCACGCTCAAAAATAGTGCGTCTATGGAAGTCTTCAGCAACCTGTATCATAACTTTTGATGGCATACAGCCTACACGCGCACAGGTTGTGCCTAGCTCGCCACCATCAATTAAGACAAAGTCTTCGGTAAAACGCTTGACCTGACTCATGCAATATAAACCTGCACTGCCTGCGCCAATTATGGCAACTTCTACTTCTCTCATTGGGTTATTCCTGTGGCTGGTAATTTTCACTGGAGATTATACCAGTGATTAGCTGAAAATTAATGTCCGCGTATTTTCAATTCAACCATTATTTTATTGAGGATGCTCTGCTTTAGGCGAGAAGGATAAATATTTAACCGTTTACCTGTTTCAAGCGCATAGAACTGGGCTGCCTGTTCTAGTTGTTCTCTACAGGGCGTGCTGAGAAAGTGTAAACCCAGCAATCGTGGTGATTGCCAGTGAATATATTTACTGGCAGCGCTTTGTAAAGATTCAGGGAGCAGTGACTGATTAAAGAGTAATTCGGGAAAGTCATTAGCCGGAATTGAAGAAGATGTATCAGTAATCAGGGTTGCGCTTGCATCGTCGTTTCTAAGAACCCATTTATTAGTAATAGAGTTCTGATTTATATGTAACTCAAGTTGCTGGATATCATTTAATGTAAGAGATGCTGGTAGAGTCTCGAGTGTTTGTTGCTGGGGTATCGCCTGCCAGGGTTTATCAGGTATATGAGGGATCATAAAGTCGTGGGTGGTACTATTTATAATGGCTAAAGGTCTTGAGGTCTGTTTATCGATAGCCCAGCACTCATAACGGTCAGTCTGTTGAAAAGGAAGTTTATCGACAGAGTTTTGTAGAGTGTGAATTAATGTTGTCTCAATATGCTGGAGAGACGGAACATCGAGCATCGGGTCGAGAGGAAGGCTGGAAAAGCCGGTTTTTATATCCCAGCTACCGTAAAGTACATAACGACGAGGAATGTATTTATCCTCTGAAATATTCCATACCTGTTGGTGAGTTTCACAACTTGCCTGTATTTGCCAATGTGTTCCATCAGAGCTTAGTGCCCGGCAATAATCAGCCTGAACAATTTGAATACTGCCAACAAAAGGAGAAAACTGGCGAACACTGAAACACTTAATATCTGAAGTCATGATGTATATAGTGTTTCTATGTGATTAATTTATGCAGGGTAGTTTTCAACAATAAGTTGTTGATCTTCATCTCTATATATAACGCCATTGCGTACTTGAAAATTGCCTGTGTTCCTGTCATTGAAGTAAAGCTTCAGGCTTTCACGCATGACTGGAAAGGCAAGCTGATCCCATGGGATATCCGCTTGCGAATAAAGTTCAGTTTCCAGGCTTTCTTCGCCGGGCGCCGCATAACCATCCACCAGAATTCCACGATACATGATATAAACCTGAGAAATGTGCGGAATACTATAGGTGCAATACAGGCTGAGATCAGTCATTTTAGCATTAGCTTCTTCAAATGACTCTCGGGCCGCTGCCTGAAGTGTGGTTTCGTTGTTTTCCATAAAACCGCCGGGTAGTGTCCATAAACCAAGTCTAGGCTCTATCGCTCTTTTGCAAAGCAGTACTTTATTGTCATGTTCAGCAATACATCCTGCGATAATTCTAGGGTTTTGATAATGTATCGTTTCGCAGGCGTTACAGACGTAACGAGGTCGATTGTCTCCTTGCGGTATCTTTTGCGTGACCTGTTCACCACAATCGCTGCAAAACTTCATATACATGTCCTTCTGGGAGATAAGTTAAAGCTCAGGGTATTGTCTGAGAGTAAGGGTAGTGCCTCGCTGACTAAATTCAAGGTGTTTGAGAAAACTCATACCAAGAAGAATTTCATCACTTTTATAACCAGGATTAATGGTTGCACGAACATCGTTCAGGGTTATTTCTCCAAGAGAAATACTATCCAGTTTAGTTAAATAAACTAAAGCAGGGCCATTAGCAGTTTGGTAAGTAGCTGAAGGGCCTGCTTTTAAATTAAGCCTGTTAGCAATATCGCGGGGGATAGATACATCTGTAGCACCAGTATCAAGCATGAAAACGACGGGTTGAGAGTTTATGCTGCCATTTGCGACGTAATGGCCATAACGATTTCTTTGTAATACGAGTTCTTTAATATCCCCATTAAGAGTGTTTGTGTGAATCGACTGGTTAGGGTTATTTTGTTTGTCGAGCACTTCTGAAAAGAAGACGGCTAGAAAAGCAAATATACCTAGCCACATAAGGGCCATCATGGTTGCGCCGATTTTTTTCTGTTGTTGATGCTGAGGATTGTCCATCGGGTAATAGTATCTGAATGTAAGTTTAAAATCAGTAAATACAGGCCAGTATAGGACTAAAAAAGTATTCTACTAGTTCATAAATATGCAAATAAACCTGTGATATATTACGCCTGCTAAACTAAAGCTGCGATATCAAATAAACTGGTTATTGGGCGGTGACTAATACCGCAGTATTCACTTTTTAAGCCTGGAAAACCCAAGAGAATATAATGTGTACAGATCAAGCAAATACATCGGAAAATGAACTTGAAGAACTCGTGTTGCGTGAGAGTATTGTTAGTGCTACGGGTTTAAATGAAAACAGTTTGCAAATAGGCATTAAAGGTGACCCTTCACTGCGTGAAACCTCGCTGGAGCGTAAGAGGTATGAGAGTCCAGTTGATAAGGTAATTACACCACTAATGGAAAACCTTGAAGATATAATGTTGAATCGCAGCTGTTATCGCATATTTGTTGGGTTTAACAGTGGAGAGGTCAGGACAAACTCTATCTTTGATCCGCTACGTCAGGAAATACACGCTTCAGAGAAAATGTCGGATAAAGCCTATATCGAAAGACATTTTCCCTTAATAAGTTATGAAGATAAAATTCAGGGGATGCGTGATATTTATGATTCAATAAAAGCCAGTAAGTTATTTGAGAAAATACCAGGTTACTGGAAGAGTATATTTACCAAAAGGCATCAGAGCTGGGATGCCATGACCCGGGACGAAATACACAGCATTATGTCTTCAATCAAGTTAATGCGAGATTTGCCAGATTTTTACCTGAGAAATATCACGGTATGTATCGTGCAGGATTTAGTGAGAATGCAATTTAACTGTGATGGAACACAAATAATTAGTGCTGAAAACTATCAGAAATTTTTAGAAGATAATATGCCATAGCTAAACCAGGTTTAGCGCATAACGGAGTTGGCGAAATAAAAACCTGCTACAGGCAATATGATAATTTTGCCTGTGCTTATTGCGTTTCTTTTACCGGCTCTTGTGTCTTTGAATCACTTTCAGGTTCATCAAAGTCAAATAGTTCTGATTCATCAAACACTTCTGGCTCCTCAGGTGGCGCTCCATCGTAAACCAGGTTGAGCCTGCGTTGCAGGTAAGCTTCTCTTACAAAGGTGTATTCATCGAGAGCTGCTTCATCAAGAATGCTCTCAGCAGATAAAAGAGATGCGCGTAGATCAATAAACTTAAAAGCGGTTAAGCCCCAGGAAATTTTGGCTTCACGTCTTTCCAGGGGATAGCCATTCTCAAATTCTTTCCACACGGGGTCAAAGGAAGCAGCATCAACAAAAGTTGAAGGCGCGTCTCGTAGGGTGCTGGAACCTAGAAAAGGTATGATAAAGTACGGACCCTCAGGAACTCCCCAGTACCCAAGAGTCTGACCAAAATCTTCATTGTGTTTAGGTAAACCCATGTCAGAGGCCCAATCTATTAACCCTCCAAGCCCAAGTGTGGAGTTGATTAAAAAGCGCCCAGTGTCAGATGCAAATTGAATGAATTTAAACTGAAGCAGGTCATTAAAAATAACGATAATGTCATCAAGGTTACTGAAAAAATTCCCAACACCCTTTTGAACCGGGTCTGGGGTAATTGCATCATAACCTTTGGCAACAGGTTTGAGTAAATAAGTATCAAACCCGTCATTAAACGCATAAGCAGCTCTATTGTAGCTTTCAAGGGGGTCACGAGGATCTGTTGGGCCATTTACCGTCGCGCATCCCGTGAGAATAACTGAGGTAAATAAGAAAACTGTTTTTATGAAAGAGTGCATGTCATTTGTATTTATTAGAAATTAAACAGCAAATTAACAAGAGGTATGATCAAGGTCAATCAAAAGCTGTGTAATTAATGAACTATAATCAGCTAATGGGCTGATAAGATTGATAAAAATTGGCAAATATGATCATTTTTATACGGGGGTAGCATGTTTTACTATACTGCAAGACTGATAAAAATGAGTGTGCTGTGGATAGACTTTATTATATTAACCCTGTTGATGTATGTGATCTCATGGTTACCGGCAAAATTGATTGGATATTGGTATTTCAGGCTGTTCAGGGTCTGGTGTAAGGCATTTGTCAGGGCACTGGATGTTGATCTAAAGTTGCATCAGAAAAATTTAAATCCAGTTCCAAAACATTATATTTTAATAGCTAATCACCCATCAGCATTTGAAGACATTGGTATTCCCGCACTTTTTGAAGTGTATTCCCTGGCGAAACTCGAAGTAAAAGACTGGTGGATAGTTGGACGAATATCTTCTGCGGCAGGTAATTTGTATGTGAAGCGTGAGTCAAAGGAGTCGCGAAATAGTGTGGCCAGACAAATGGTAGAAGAAATAAAAAAAGGTAAAAATATTGCGTTATATCCTGAGGGCGGCTGTAAAGGTAAGCGCATTTTTGAATCATTCAGGTACGGAGCGTTTGATGTTGCAATGAAGACAGGGGTGCCAATACTGCCGGTTTTTTTGCATTATGAAGCTCAGGATGACTTTGAGTGGAGAGATCCACATACATTGCTTGATAAGCTGTATCATTTCTTAAATACAGAAAATAGTACGGCCAATTATTACGTGTTTGATGCCATAGATCCGACAAAATTTGAAAATAAAGAAGAGTTTACAGAATACACCTGGCAGTTATTTAAAAACTGGCAGGAAAAGTATATGGAATAGACATTGTCAGTTTTTAGTATTCAAGATTCGAATGCATTGTTGCTCTATAAAGTAGGGCCAGTATTAGTATGCTCTCCTACAATGCCGGTTGAGTCGGTAATTATTCCGCCAAAATATACCAGGGTTCCAGGTGTTAATAGAGCAGAGCCGGGTATGTTTAAGACTATTCACGGAGTGGTTAGATTAGTTGACCTACGTGTAAGGTTTGGTGTTGAAGAGAAGGATTATTCAGATCCCGGTAAAATAATAATTGTTGAAGTTGAAGGAGGACATGCGGGTTTTTGGGTGGATGAAATTGAAGATGTTAGTAAATTCCCAGAAAAAGGATGGAGCCAGGTTCCTTCATATATTCCCAGGGAGGTGTTTAGCCGAACATTGGTGAGTGGAAAAGATATAAGGTTATATGCAGACTTTGAAAAACTCGACAAATTTACCTCTTCGGGATACTTGCGTAAACATATTGAAATGCTCAGTGACGTTGAGAAAAAGAAAGCTGAAAGCGAGGTATCGGAAACCGTAGAAAGCAAAAAAGCCAGCGTTGGCCATGAAAAAAAAGAGGCTGAAAATAAGCAGCCAGGCAGGTACAAAAAAGAAATAGACAACAGAGCCTCAGGCGTAATAAACGATGATTTTGATTCAATAAGAAAAAAACCAGATGTTGTACCCGGAATTGTTGAGAGGCAAGCTCCAGCAAAAGCAACGACAACGACTGTTAGCACAGCTCGTAATTTGTCACCTGTATTTGAACGCGAAAATACTGCATTATCCGGGATTGAAGGCAAAGACTTGTCAAATAGAAAAAAAATAGAAAACGTAACGAGAAGTCAATCGTATAAGAGGGAGTTAGTTTCAGAAATAAAAAGAAGTGAGAATGCTTCAGCAGGTATAAAAAATAAAAGTGCCTATAAAAACGATTTTAAATCGAAACCCGCAACAACAGATTCTGCATATAATGAAAAAAAATTAAATCAAAGTACTGCAGGCAAGGTCTCAGTAAATGCTAGTACGGGTTTTAATAATGATAAGGGGGATTTTAGTGGCCAAAGGAATCAAGCTGAAAAAATAGATTACCAGGGTAATGCTACGCTGTGGTTTGTTGGAGTGGCTGTTTTGGTCTTGTTGGCTTTTGTGGCATTGATGCAGTATGTTGTGTTTTCACCAGATGAAAAATTTATTGATGATTACGGGTATGTGCCACAGAAAGGCAGTTCGGGTGAGTTAAAAAATTATGCCATGGAGAATGAAAATAAATTATATGGTGTAGTGGATGAAGAGGGTTCAGAAGTTTCAGTAGTTACAGAATTTTCTGAAGTTACAGAAGTTACAGAAGTTACAGAAGTTACAGAAGTCTCAGAGGTTTCAGAAGCCTCAGAAGCCTCAGAAGTCTCAGAAGTCTCAGAAGTTTCAGAAGTCCCAGAAGTTTCAGAAGTTTCAGAAGTTTCAGAAGTTTCAGAAGTTTCAGAAGTTTCAGAAGTTTCAGAAGTTTCAGAAGTTTCAGAAGTTTCAGAAGTTTCAGAAGTTTCAGAAGTTTCAGATATTCCAGCAGTTCCTGAAATCCCAGAAGTTTCAGCGATTACAGTAGATTCAGAAATCGCAGAAGCAAAAAGTTCAAAAGAAGCTTTGGATTCTGTCATTATGATTGCTTTAGGGCGAGATATTATGCGAGATGAGTCAGATAAAGTTGAGTTTATTAAAAACAAAGACGGGATGACAATCGTAATTAATGATGATAAATACATAGACAAAAGTGAGTCAATAGAAAAAAATGAAAGTAAAATTAAACCAGTTGATGATAATGAGTTGAAAATCGGTAAAAAGGCATTGAGCCTCAATGAGGCTGATGATAAAGCTGTATTAAATGGGGCAGTTAATAAGTTAGAGATGGATGAAAAAAATAAACCATCTGAAATAAAAAAAGTAGAGAAACTAAAAAAGTCAAAAATTAAAAACGCAAACCCAAAAAAGCAAGGAGAAAACGCTAATTCAAGAAGGTTTGTGCATGTTGTGGTAAAGGGGGATACCTTGTGGCATATAGCCAGGCGTTATGTGAATAACCCCTGGAGGTATCCTGAACTGGCAAAATTAAGTAAAATAAGAAATCCGGATTTAATTTATCCTGGGCAGAAAGTTATTGTCATAATTAATGTTAAGAAACCCAGGTAATGCTTAATAGCCAAAAAAATTAGAAAATAAAATTCACTTAGAGACTGGCATATTATGTTATATGCCAGTTAAAAATACTTCATTTAACTACGGGTGGCAAAATTGCCAAGAATTTTACTGATCATTCTAGGTTTGTTGATAGTGACATATTTTGTGTATCGCTTTCGTAGAATGCCGGCTGAGAAACAGAAAAAGCTCTTAACCGCTTTGATTATTTCCGGTGTCGTTGTATTGATGATAATTTTGGCGTTAAGCGGGCGATTACACTGGTTAATAGCTTCAATAGGCGCTTTATTACCGCTGATCCCAAGAGCGGCTAAATTACTTTTGGGTATGTGGCCCACGATTTTGCCTTATTTCAGGCGATATCAGCAAAACAGGCAGGCTAATATGCAGACGCGATTTGTTAAATTACAAATCGATATGTTAAATGGTGAATTGCAGGGGGAAGTGTTAGAAGGGAAATTCAAAAATCAGAAATTACAGCTGATGAACCTTGTTCAGCTTATGCAATTGCTTGATGAATGCAAACAGGAAGATGCTGAATCAGCCGCTCTGTTAACGGCATACCTAAAGCGAGTTCATCCTGAATGGGCGCAGGCGGGCGAGTCAGCGGAATATTCTGCAACTGCTTCGGGTATGTCCGAGCAGCAGGCGCGAGATATACTGGGTGTTTCAGAAGGCGCCAGTAAAAAAGAAATTATCAAGGCGCATAAACACCTGATGCAAAAAATTCATCCCGACAGAGGCGGGTCTGATTATCTTGCACAACAGGTTAATCAGGCAAAAAGCACCTTGTTGAAATTTTTATAAAGTAGCACTACGTAATAAGTCATCAAAGGGTGAGGACTGGCTTGGGCCTATTTCGATAATGATCGTATCATCAAGAGGTATTTCATCTGAGGCAAGGTGAGGCTGGATTTGTTGCGCGATCTGTAAGATGGTTATCATGCCCTGCTTATTATCTTCGTCTGTTTCAGTGGGGATGTCACGTTCAAGGCCAGTCAGGTATTCCTGAAGGCTTGATAAGCGTGATTTTAAGTCTAGCTGCTGAAACCCAGGTTTAAAACCAAGGTGCAGTTCACGTAAACCGCTGTCGCTATTATCACTTAATGCTATTGTAAAAGGGCCTTGAATTTCCATTGTTATCACCAGTATGAAGATACAGTGATATTAATTCTATAAGGTGTGACTGTCACCCATTTCATGTTATTTATTTGCGGCTGTTTTTTATCATCTCATAGGCCGCCTTTATCTCGATGGTTTTTTCATTCGCCAGTTTTATCATTTCTTCTGGTAAGCCTTTGGCAACAAGCTTGTCCGGGTGATGCTGGCTCATTAATCGGCGATAGGTTTTTTTAAGGGCGGCATCTGAAATACCCTGGTCAACACCTAATATGGCATAAGCATTGGGTAAAGTGGTTTGAGTCGATTGATTGCCTGAAGGTGAAGAGTGCTGCTGAGCCTTAACCATACCAATAAGTTGTTCAAGCTGCTGAGTTGAAAAGCCTATATTCTGAGCAATATATTTCAGAGCTGAATGTTCAGCAGTATCGAGTTTGTTATCAGCAAACGCAGTAGCAATAAGGACTTCTAGAAACATTTGTAACAGATTTGTGCGCCTGTGACATTCCTGTTTGAATTGAAAAAGAACATCATCAAGAGGAAAGTCGGACTGTTTACCCTGGTTAAATAACTGTATTGCTGTTTTACGTTGCTCAGAGTTCAGGCTCATTCGAGCCATAATGCTTTCGGCCATCTGGATTTCACTTTTGGAGACCTTTCCATCAGTCTTGGCCAGATAACCCATAACAGAAAAACAGGCGGTAAAAAAAGCTAACTGTACACGCTCAGTATTTCCGGGTTCCAGATCAACAGCGTTAAGCCCTTTATCAAAATGATACCCAGCAGCTAATCCCATTAAAGCACCAAGAGGACCTCCCAGCATAAAGCCCAGGCCGCTGCCAATTAATTTCCCCCACCATCCCATAACTTATTACCTGAAATATTAAAGCTGTATTATAAAAGAGATTGAAAAGAAATGTACTGGATAAATAAGGCAGTATCATCGCAGCATGTCGCATGTGAGTTGCGGCCAGAAAACCATTAAATATGCCACTTAAAAAATAAGCTGGAAATTTTGAGTGTTTCCGAGAAAAGAGTGAATGTATTTAAGCTACATTGACCTGATGAGCAAGTGCGCGACGGCGACAGGATTGTGCTGAGCGATTATCACCGATACGCGTATAGTAACGAGTCAATGTTTGACATGCCATAACGGTATATTCCGGGTCACTTTTTATTGATTTTTCAATGGCTTCAACTCCATCACTTTGCATTTGCTCAAGCATTGTTCTGCCGATTTCATAGCTTATTCGGGCATCTTGCAATTCATAATTTAAGATTTTTCTATAGAGTTTTATAGATTCCTGCTCATCCATATAGCGTTTGATCAGCTGTATGTAATCCCATATCTGATCATTTGAGAGTAGTCCCTGCTCTGCCTGAATACCAAGTTCTTTTAACTCTTTTAGTTCGTTCTGGCCTTTGCGAAATTTTTGTTGCCATGTGAACTTGGCGCCGGATGCCCAAACCCTGTCCATTTGATAAATTAATGTTTTGAGAGTTTCTCCCAGAAAAAATCTCGCAGCTGAAACCTGGTAATTTGAAGGTAACAAAGGATTTTTTATATCAAGTTTCTGTAAACGATTAAGCAGGCTCAAACTGTAATCATGCTTATCTTTATCACTAAGCGCGGTATCTAACCATGATTGGCGTGTATGGTCATCTAAATTACTGTGTATGTTACGTTCTAAACTTGAATAAGGCAGATATGGTGGTCTTTTATGACGATAAGCTTTATCGTTTAAGTGTGGCCAGAATGAATTGTTAAGAAATTTCTTACTAATATGGTTTTGTATGATGGCATCACACAGATTTTTTTTGCCTAATTTGTTAGCTGTTTCATTATCAACAAAGTAATTTTCAAGAATTTTAGTGCCATTCGACATTAATTTAAATAAAGGCGAGTACCATGAAAAAAACAGTAATAATAAAATATTTGCTGCTTTAACCTGCTTTTTTAAGGTCGTAGAATATTGTTGCCAGTTATCGCCAACAAAGTATATCCAGCTGCTCAGGCGAATACGTGCGCCGGATAAGTGGATGATTTCACGGGCAATAAGTGTTTTTAAATGTTTAGGAGAATGGCTTTGAAGCAAAGGTAGTCCAAGCACCAGCGTATTCGTAAATACAACAGGGAAGCCATTGCGGGGTGTTCTGACGATTTTAATCTCGTAATGCTGTGTTATTTTAATCTGGTCGATTTTTGGAGATAAGCTGTGATTAGAAAACTCGAGATTTAGTTCTTTAATTAAAGCATATAGCTTTGGCGCCTCCTTCTTATTAATGGGGCGCCCTGCGGGTAAAGGGATTTTTAATTGAAAAAGCGCAATGCTAAGTGAAGCCGCTATTAGGACAATAGCAATTTCTAGAAAGATCACAGATACACTCATATAATCAGAAGCATTGATTATTTGGTCAGGTAAAAGTGTTGTTAAAAATAGCGCGACAACTGGCAGGCCAAAAATAAAAATATAACCAATAAGCGCAAGACAGCCTAAAGAGTACAGATAAACTCGTGGGTGACGATCAAAAATTGATGGCTGTTGTAAGGTAGTATCTGCTTGATTCAGCAATATGCTGCGTTCCAGCTGATCCAGTGCATCACTCATTTGTAGAATTCCATTAGATTAAGCCTTTGAAATCTTAAGTCTTGGGCAATTATGGAAGATGCTGCATCCTAGAATCAGATTTCAGTTCTACAGAATAGTCTATTTATGTATGTGATTTATTTGAGCTGGTTCACGTTTTATGGGAAGTATTCCTAAGGATTAGTTATTCTGGCCTAAAGTCTTTGCCCAGCTACGAGTCAGCTCGAGTAACAGCTTGTGTATTGAGTGACGTATCATCAGGGAACAGGTGTTTGAGATCCTCAAGAGTGAGAAATTCACCTTTTATATCGTATTCAGCCCAGATGGCTTGCCAACGCACATCATAAAAATAAAAACTTATGGGTAACAGGGCTACGGGTTGGTTATTGAAGTCACTTATAACTTTTTGGTTCAATTAACTTGCCTGCCATTATGATTATCTTTTTTTATCTCCACCACAGTGTTAATTCGGGTATGTAGGATACCATAAGCAACCAGATAAGCATGATCAGTAAAAAAGGAAGTGTGGAGCGAAACAGTGTAAAAATTGATTTTCCAAACCTTTGTGATGCAATAAATAAATTAATACCCACAGGAGGCGTCATATAACCAATCTCAAGATTGGCAAGAAATATAATGCCGAGATGTACTGGGTCGATATTATAACGCAAGGCTAGAGGAAGTATGAGAGGAACTACTACAACGATAGCTGAAAAAATATCCATCATTGCACCCATAATGAGTAAGAATATATTTAACAATAATAAAAATTGTAACTGACTACTAATATGGTTCTCAATCAGGCCAAGAAGCCTTGAAGGAAGTTGTGTATCTATTAATAAGTTTGTCAGCCCCATAGCCACACCGAGAATGATCAATATGCTGCCAACCAGTTTACAGGTATCGATTAATATTTTTGGCAGATCGTCATAGAGTTTAATTTCTTTATAAATAACCGTTTCTATAAAAAGCGCATATCCAGCAGTAACTGCAGCGGCCTCAGTAACAGTCACAAAACCGCCAAAGATTCCGCTCATAATAAGAACAGGTAGTAATATGTCCCAGACGGTTTCTCTGGCAGAGCGGGTAAGTTTAGTTAAAGAAAAGGCATGAGCAGGTGCGTGCCAGACTAACGCCGATTTATAACTATAGAGGGCTAACATAAGCAGTAAAACCAGGCCTGGAATAATGCCGGCAAGAAATAACTCATCAATACTGGTGCCAGAAACGATACCATATAAAAGAATCGCCAGGCTTGGCGGAAATAACAGACCGAGAGAGCCCGAAGAAGTTAGCAGGCCTAATGTAAATTTTTCAGAATAATTCGATTGAATAAATAAAGGATATAACAAACCGCCCAGGGCAATAATAGTAACACCAGATGCGCCGGTAAAAGCGGTAAAAAATGAGCATGAAACAATAGCGGCCATTGCCAGTCCACCTGGCATCCAGCCAAGCAAGGCATCAAACAGTTTAATAAGTCTTTTAGGGCCGCCACCTGCGGCCATAGTCATGCCCGCGAAGGTAAATAAAGGGATGGTAATTAAATTAGGCTGGTTAGCTAAGCGATACAGCTCAATAATAAGCCCAACTGGGTCCAGGTCTGATTCTATACTGGCATAAATGCCACCAGCTCCAAGTGCAATAAATAAGGGTAAACCAAGTAAGGTAAGAATAATTAAAAGTACAAGAATTATTGTCATTCATCTTGCTCAATTATTGTTGGTTGCGAATTGATTGTTGCAGAGAGCAAAAAGAAGTGAAAACTTAAAGTAAAGAAACCAGCAGGTAAAATTAAAGACAGGTAAAGAGCTAGTTGTTCATTGTCTGGAGAGTACTCGTATTCGCCTAACCAGAATCTTATTGCATGCCAGAAAAAAACAGCACATACAATGGAGCTAATTATTAATAAAGGTTGTTTTAGTTTTTGTTTTAAAGTGTCGTTAATGATGGAGGTAATACAGTCAATTTTAATGTGTTGATTACCTTCGGATGCAAGAGCTGCACCCATAAAGGTGATAAATAGAACAAGATGTCTTGTTATGACGTCTATATCAGAAAATCCGAAATCGAACAGGTTTCTTAGCGTAACCTGAACCAGAGATAGAGTTAACAGTATAACCAGGCTTGTTCCGGCAAATAATTTTTCAAGTTTGATAAGCTTGAGTCGAATAGTGTAGAGAAAATTAAAATACAAGCTGTGTGCCCTATAGTGAAGAGTTTCTTTCTCTAAATTGATTTAATATGTTTTTTGTGCGAGTGAAGTATTTCTCGGGTATGTAACCTGAGTCAGCAAGTTTCTGTGCCGCCTGGTCTCGTATATCTTGCATCTGTTGTTTTTCATTGTCAGTCCAGCTCCACATAAATTCAATTCCGCTTTGTTTTAAAAGCTCAATGCTTTTTTTGTTGTCTCGTCTGGCATCAAGGTTGATTTTCTCAGAAACTAATTTCCCGGTTCTTTTTAAAAGTACCTGTAAGTCTTTGGGGAGCTTTTTATAAAAAGACTGGCTTAATACCAGGCTTCCTATGGCATTGGTCATGGGGACATGAGATGCATACCTGAGTTTGGTATGCCATTGCATTGCTAGCGCGCCAAAGGGAGAGTTGTACACAGTGTCAATGCTTCCATGTTGTGCAGATAATTGTGTGTAAACATCCATTATAGATAGTGGGATAGGCGAAATCCCCGCTGACTCAGCAAATGCTTCCCCCATAGGGTCTCCTTGCCATAGCCAGATGTGTCTGGATTTTAATTCATGCAAAGAATTTATCGGGTATTTTGAAAAAAAATGTAAAAAGCCTACTTCGGGCCAGCCTAACAATTCAAAGCCTTTGTCTCTAAAACCCTGTTCTATATCGGGCATTAATTTAGAACGTACATAATCAGACTCATCAGTGGTTTTAAAAAGAAAAGGCATTTCTAAAACCCTGGCCTGAGGATATATGCGGCCTATTCCATAACCGGTGAAAAACGCACCGTGTAATTGTCGGCTACGAATTTTTCTTAAGACATCTGGCTCGTCTCCCATTACTCCGCCGGGGTAAATTTTAAGTTGCAGACGGCCGTTACTTTTTTTATGTAATTCATCTGACCAGCTCTGGATGCTTTTCATCCATGCGGTTTCTGCTGGTATGAGCGAGGCAAATTTTAACGTGTATGTTTTATTAGCGTAGGTAGATGTGGTTAAAAATAAAAAGAAAAGACTTGATTTAATAAAAATTAAAGCTGCTTTTAAAACCATTTTGATTCCTTTTTAAGCAGATTCTGTGCTTTGCGTTTTGCTATTTGATTAATCAGGTTCATGTCTATCTGGTTGGGTTTACTGTTTAATAATTTTGTGAGGCGTTGGTGGAAAACTGTTTGCCTGAATTGCTGGCGATCTAAATATTCTGCCTGTAATAAATTTACCAGTAATAACTGTTGTTTGTTGATGTCTCTCGCTTTGTTAAAGTGATTTTCAGACAGTTTGAAGTTCCCCCCTAGCATAGGTGAGCGGCTTCCATAATAAACCGCGAAAAAAAGGTGCGGGCCTGCCATAAAAAAATTCTCATCCAGTTCCATAACACGTTGCATTAGCATAACTGCTTTAGGTAGGTCCGCTATCGCTTCGGTTTTGTCCCGGTTGTGATCTATCCATTTTGCCCAGTTAGACGCTGCCCAGAACAGTGCAGCTATATCATTATTGTTCAGGGAGTTTATCTTTTCCTGCAGCTTGTCAAGTTTGCCGGATAGTAATGATTCACTGATACCACTTTGCTTTAAGTTGTAAAGTGCGTGTTTTAGTCCTCGATAATAAAAATTAGCTGCGCG
>Ga0316204_10004976_pt1 | contig 22809 bp, 17 predicted proteins | sample 6monrhotite_MG_2_FD_205661 | JGI IMG/M metagenome (GOLD analysis project Ga0316204, IMG submission 205661) | Microbial mat bacterial communities from mineral coupon in-situ incubated in ocean water Damariscotta River, Maine, United States -... | ecosystem: Environmental > Aquatic > Marine >... | reverse complement strand
GTATTCATGTCGGGCGCGATGTTGTCTTTAGAACCTCCATCTTGCCAGTAATGGCCGCCTACCTCTACCCCATTCGGTGATTAATTCAGCTCAAACCTTTAGTTTTGCAAGAAGCTCTATTGTAATAATTATTATGAAGAAGGTGTTACTTATGAAAATTCAGTCCTTTGTGATTTGTACCATGACTTTGCTTACGCTTGTAGCTTGCGGAGAAAAGAATCAGATCGCTGAAAAAGCTAGTGCACTGCAAGATGAGGTTCAAAAAACAGCTGTGAAAGCTGCTGAGGATTTAGGCGATAAAGTAAAAAATACGGCGACTGATATAGTCGAGACGGCTGGAGATAAAGCGACTGATGTTGCTGATGATGCAAAAGCACGGGTGAAAGATATGGGCAAATCTGTTAAAAAGTCTGCCGAATCATCACTTGCAGAAATAACACAAGGTGCTCGCGAGGTATTGGAAGTTGAGAAGGACTAATCCGCTTTAGGGCTGACGAAATAAAATCTTAGTTATCGCTCTGAGGAGGTATTGCTGATCGGCGTGACACATCCATCTGTGACAGTCATGGCACTCGGTTAAGGGTTTAACAGCGCATGTAGGTTGGGTTAGCGGCGTTATTGCGTAACCCAACACTGATGAAATAATGCAACTTGTCGGGTTACGCTGCGCTAACCCGACCTACCAAACCGGCACAAAGGAAGCAATAAACTGGCTAAATTTTCCTTAACAGAGTGCCTTGAATCTCTGGCAGCTTTGCGTAACGTTAAATAACAAACTATCTTCAGTCTCCCTGAACCATGCTATTTATTCTTCACTTTCATTAAAAGGAGGTTTTATGTTTGTTACCAATCTTGAAGTCGTACCTGGTAAAACCATTGTGAAACACTTCGGTCTTGTTCAGGGAAGTACAGTAAGGGCAAAGCACGTGGGGCGCGACATTATGGCGAGCCTGAAGAATATCTTTGGTGGCGAACTCAAAGGCTATACGGAACTTCTACAAGAATCTCGTGAAGAAGCTGTTAATCGGATGAAAAAACAGGCTGAAGTTCTAGGTGCGAATGCTGTTCTTAATGTGCGCTTTTCAACTTCGAGTGTAACGCAAGGAGCAGCAGAGCTTTTTGCCTACGGAACGGCTGTGGTAATTGAATAAGCTCGCGTTACACCTTTGATGGAGATGAAAGATGATTGATTTATTCGCATTTCTTTGCTTCTTGGTACTTGGTTTTGGCTTCGGAAGATATGCGGAAAGTCAGCACTACAAGTCGATTATTAAACGGGAAAAGCTATTTATTAATTTACCTGCCATTCCGATAAAAACCCCTTTTCCTTCAGAATTTCCGCAAAGTACAGCGCTAGTTTCTGGCAATGTCGTTATTTCTATCGATTTTTTCAAGAAATTTCTATCCGGCTTGCGTCTTATTGTCGGTGGACGACTTAAGTCCTATGAAAGCCTTGTTGACCGTGCGCGAAGAGAAGCTATCTTGCGGATGAAAGAAGAGGCGCACCAGTTGGGTGCTGAAATGGTATTAAACGTGAAGCTTGAAACCTCAAGTATTTCAAAAGGCTCCAAGGGCAAAATTGGCTCTGTTGAGGTATTGGCTTATGGAACAGCGATCATTCCAGCCAGTGCTGTATCACGTTTCTGATAAATGAGCCGTTTTTGTCGTGAAAATTGAAAACAAGATCATTCCAGAAGGGATCAATGCAACAGACGATCACCCCCTGAAGGAATTTACCTTCCTTACGTTTGGCGTGATTGGCACGCTTATCGTCATTGTGGTGCTGATCTCTTTCTTCACCGAACTTCTCGCGCCATTTCTGCCTTTTAGTTGGGAGCAGAAAGTTGCCGCTCAATATCAGCAAACCTTGCTACTAAAAAATATAGGGAATAAATCTAAGGAATTCCATCGAAACCATCAACAACTCACCGCCTACTTGCAACAGCTCGCAAACAAAATCGCAAAATCTCAGTCATTGCCCGCAGATATGAACGTTACAGTTCATTATGTTGATACTGAAATGATTAATGCCTTTGCCACGCTGGGAGGTCATGTTGTTGTGTTTCGCGGACTTCTGGAAAAACTACCTGACGAAAATGCCTTAGCCTGGGTCATGGCTCATGAAATTGCGCATATCAGAAACAGAGACCCGATTAAAAGCCTAGGACGGGGAGTCATTATTGGAATTGTGATGTCTATTACCGGAGTGGCGGTAGGGAACGAAATGGTAAACAACGTCCTCGGGCAAAGCGGGCTTCTCACGGTGTTGAAATTCAGTAGAGATCAGGAAGAGGAAGCCGACATCGAAGCGCTATATAGCCTGAATAAACTCTATGGACATGTCGGCTCAGCGGGGGCATTTTTTGTGCAAGCGAAGAAGCTCCAGAAAGCTAATGCAGCAATGACGTTTGAATTCTTTGCAAGCCATCCCCTGACAGAAAATAGAATCAGTAAAATTGAGCAAGTCACTGGCAATCACGGATGGAAAATAAAGGGGGAAATTGTGCCCTTACCTAAACAACTTCTCCACTGGCTTTAGAGCGTGTATTCACCGAGTTCAGTGATTAAATTTGTAAGATTGATTCGTTAGCTAGGAGTTACGAATTCTAGAGCTGACATGCTTCGAAGTCCCCCTTCAGTAGAAGAGGATGGGCTTAACCTCACTTAGCTACTTTATGCTAATAGTGAGGTGGCCTTTCGTTTGCTGATATGCCGTCATTTCCTATTTCATCCAGTGATTCAATTTGCCTTACCAGTGAAGCACATGTCGCTTCAAGGCGATCTATCTTTTGTTGCTGTAGATAAACCACTTTGTTTAATTCGTCGATATGGTCTTCGTGAAAGGATATTTTGGATTCGATGTGTTCTAAACGTTTTTCAATCATGTGGAGATCCTGAAAGTTCGGCTGTGAGCCGAAAATTGGGCATTTTAGCGTGAGTTCGAGACTTATGCTCCGCGAGGGTAATAATTTGGGGTGCTATTTACTTCAAAAGCTCTATTACGTTATCTCGCTTTTTCCATTGCCAGCTCCAATATATCAAAAACCTTTGGTGACTGGCATTGCGCCACGTTGAAGCGCATGAATTGACTCGCTGTTTGGCTTAGGCTGAACACATTGCCAGGGGCAAGCACTACACCTTCGTGTAGTGCTTGTTGCGATACTTTTGCGGAGTCCAACCCTTCAGGCAAGCGTACCCAGAGAAACATACCGCCCTGAGGTTTCATCCAAGGACTAATTCCAAGTTTGTCTAGCTTATGGAGTGTGCGCCCCATAGCATCGGCCAATCGGCCACGTAGCGCATCTAGATGGTGGCGATATGCGCCTTGACGCAACATTGAGTAAATCAATTCAGCGCCGAGCCCGCTGCTGCTAAGGGTGGTAGCTAGTTTTAGATCGACGATTTGTTCAGCCCAGTCATGGTGAACTGCGAGATAACCGCAGCGAACTGATGCAGTGAGTGCTTTCGAAAAACTGCCGACATGGATGACTCGACTCAGTCCGTCGAAAGAAGCCAGCAGGGGAGATGTGCCCGGTGCGAAATCGGCATAGATGTCATCCTCAATGATTAAAAAATCGTGATCCTCCGCTAGCTTGAGCACGCGATGAGCGACGATGGGCGACAGCACCGCACCAGTCGGATTGTGAAACACGGAATTGGTTAGGTATAAGCGTGGTTTGTGTCGCTTCAGCAGTTCAACCATCGCCTGTACATCCGGCCCTTGATCGGTATAGGGTACGGCGATCAATTTCACACGATGTGCGCGCAGCAGTGCTTGAAAGTTGAAGTAACCCGGATCATCAATTAACACCGTGTCGCCCGGTTCAAGCAGGAAGCGGCAAGCTAAATCTATGGCTTGAGTGCCTGAGTCGGTCAGGATGATTTGACGTGAAGAGGCGGTGATGCCGCGCTCGCCGAGTCGTCGGCTGAGTTGTTCGCGTAATGGCAGGTGACCATAGGGGTGTCCGTATTCCAATAATCCCGTCTGAGGGTCTTTAGCCAAGCGCCGTAAAGCGCGGCGTATTTCTTCATCTGGCAACCATGAGGGAGGAAGCCAGCCGCAGCCGGGCTTGAGCATATCGCTTTCAGCTTCAAGAGATTGGCGAATGATCCACAGCGGGTCAATGCTGCGATCTTTTGTTGGCCCGACATCGGCCAGCGACAAAGGCGGTAAATGTCCGCACACATAAAACCCCGAGCCGCGTTTTGCGGTTATTACACCATCGGCAGCTAAACGGTCATAAGCCTCGACAATGGTGTTTTTAGCGACCTTCAAGCGTTCGGCCATTTGCCTGATGGAAGGCAGGCGTTCGCCCGGCAGCAGTACACGGGAGGCCAGTTGCCCACGGATGGTTTGCATTACGGCACCTACACGAGTGGCATCTCTAGCTACGCTTGGCATTATTTGTACCCATTAGTTTTGTGGACAGTATCTTGCAATTGTACCCATCTGTATCTGTTGCCTCCAGTCTTTTAAAGAGATGATGACGTCTCTTATAAACTGACAAGATAAAGTGGATATGAGCATACAGTTCAAAGGGTGGAGTAGTGGGATGCTGGGCATACTGATCTTTAGTGGCACGCTGCCAGCAACGCGGGTCGCTGTCGCAAGCTTTGATCCGGTATTTTTCACCTTGGCGCGAGCGGCGATAGCAGGAGTGCTTGCCGTATTGCTTTTATTGTTTCTGCGCCAATCACGACCAAGCCGTAGCGATATTCGCGGATTGTTGCTGGTGGCGCTCGGCGTAGTAGTTGGTTTCCCGCTGTTAATCGCATTGGCGTCACGTCACGTTAGTGCTGCACATGCCACAGTGTTTGTAGGCTTGCTGCCTATGGCTACAGTGCTGTTTAGCGTATTGCACGGAGACAAAAATCCACCTTGGCTATTCTGGCTATTTTCCCTGTCAGGAAGTCTGGTAGTGATAGCTTTTGTGATGGGGCAGGGTAGCTACGCGCTAGCCAGCGACGACTTGTTGATGTTCATCGCAGTGAGTATTTGCGGTCTAGGCTATGCCGAAGGCGCACGTTTGGCGCGTCATATGGGTGGCTGGCAAGTGATCTGCTGGGCTTTAGTGTTTTCACTGCCGGTGATATTGCCGCTATGCTTGTGGACACTGCCTGACAATCTCCAGCAAGTCGCATGGCCTGCCTTGCTGAGCCTAGGCTACGTATCCGTGTTTAGCACACTGCTGGGATTTTTCTTCTGGTATCGCGGTCTCGCGCTGGGCGGCATCGCCTCCATCAGCCAGTTGCAATTATTGCAGCCTTTCTTTGGCCTAGCCTTGGCCGCGATGTTGCTGGGTGAGCAAGTCAGTATGATGATGATTGCCTCAACGATGGCAGTGGCGCTGTGTGTGGTAGGGGCGAGGCGATTTGCGAGTTAGGCGATGGGGTTCAGAGGCAAAGCATAGCGAAATAGACTCTCTGTGCTCCATTGTGATTTTAAGGGCTGGTTCTCGGCCAAAGCGGTCGGTCGCGTTGCCTCGAACACAATTGACCATGAATGACCGCTTTATGGCATGATATCGAAGCGGTACCATAACAGTTGCCTGCCATCTGCGGACTGTCACAGAGCAAAGCTGGTACGTCTGGTATCGGTAGTGCAGCGGGCACTGACGGCTCGGCAACAGTCGGCTAATTGCGGTCGATCACAAAGACTATTTTTCGGGGGAAGCTCAGTCGCTTAAGTCAGTGCCATTCGAGTCTACCCCCATTGATTTTTGTATTTTATTCAAGATTTACCCTCCATCAATATCCCATTTTCGCTTCGTCCATACAAATGCCAATATTGCGTTTCGATACCAGCATTAGCACACTTCCGCAAAAAATATCCCGCCTGCTCCATATCATGAGTTGACACCACAATTTGATACCCTTTGTACTTGATAAGATTACGTATCACATCCACAAATGCTGCCGAATGGATTGAGTCATTGTGGTGCAGAGGGTCATCAAGCAAGAGTGCTTTCCAACGACTCCAAGGATAAATCGTGGATGCACCAAATAACAAACAAAGGCTAACCGCAGCCAATTGCCCCTCACTTAAATAAAGTAAGGGATTCTTATTTGGTTTATTTTCATCCAACTGGAAACTCAGTAATGCTTGTGCTGTGGTTGCACTGGCAATGGCATCAACATTTACATTGAAGTCTCTATCTGACATCAATGCATTGCAAAATCTCGCCACACTGTTGTTTAACGGGATAGCGATATCTTCGCGGATACTGGCGTTATTCTGCTTCATCGCATTGACCAGTTGATCACGCTTCACTCTCACTTGCTCTAATTTTTCATTCTCGATATTTTCCTGCTTCTTTCTTTCATCTAAAAGAAGCCTTACCTCCAGTTCGTTTTTACCTGGATATTTACTCAAAAATTGGATTTTTTCACCCTCAAGGCGTTGTAAGCTAGTTTCCGCTGAGTAACGTCGCTGCCCTTCAAGAAGGCGTTTATGTCTTAATAGCAGGTTTTTTAATTTGACCCGTTGCTCGCTTTGGTCACGGCAGGTTTCCGCGATACGCTCAGGTGTCGGCTCGCCAATGTATTTCAGGTCTTGCCATTTTTGTTGTAGTCCTTGTTGTAGCTTGACTATGCTTAGTAGATTTGCCTCGTGTTTGGCCATATCGTCCATAAGTGTTACGTGGCTTGCCTTCTGATTGGCTATTGTCGCAATCAACTTATCCAAAACGCTATTTTTTTCCAATAACACGGCTTTCGCCTGTTCGCTATTTAGGCGCAACGAGGTTAATCGTTGATTCATGCCAACCAACTCTGGTTCCGAAAAAATAGCAAGCAATACCTGTAATTGCTCGCTCCGCAATATCGCTTCGTCACGTTTTTGTGTCTTGGCGATTTTTTGCTCTGAAATGCTGTTTTTTTCGGTTTGCAAGTTCGCAATTGTTGACTCAAGGGCTGTGACATCCTCAGCTTGGGCTATTTCTGTTTCTGCCGCTGCAATCTGCTCCGTCAATTCAGCCAATCGTGCCGTGCAGGTATCGGCAAACCTATCGACATCAACAAGTGCCAGCATTGGCTTTGCTCGCAAGGCGTGTTCCAATGTTTGCGCTTGCTTCTTCGCATGTGCAACCGCCGTTCGACCTTTAGAAATAGCCAGAAGTTGCTGCGCAAGCTTGTCCGTTGATTGCTGTAATTGACCTTGCTTGAGCAATGCCGTCTGCCGTGCAAGCTCAATCTGTGAAAGCCGCTCGTTGGCTAGCGTCGCAGATGAAGTTGCCAATTCTTTTAATTTTCCTTCAACAAAACTTGATTGGCATACTGGGCAGGAACAATCTTCATTGCGCAAGGCTCCTGCAATTTGAACCAGTGCCGCAGTCATTGTGTCAGCAGTTGATTTGGCTTGTTGCCATTGTTGCTTTAGCCCGAGCAACTCCTTTTCGATTGCAATCAGCGCAGATTTGCTAGCTTCATGTTCGAGAGTTAGTTTAGGTTCGTTTTCGGCAAGTTGATTTGTCTGCATCAATACGGCCTGATGCTGTTTTTGCAAATCCTGCAAGGCTATTATATTGCTTTGTGTTTCTTCCAGATCGCGTTTATTGGCATGCAGTGTTTCATATCGCTTATTTTGTTCTTTCAGCGCGATTAAACTCGTATTTTTAACGGCAATAAACTGACTAAGTTCCGCCAGCCTTTTCGATAGCTCATCAAGCGCGGTATTGATTTGAATATTTTCTTCATTAATTCTTGCAATTTCATTGCGATGGGAAACCGCTTGAACAAGTTTAGTGATTTCTGTATCAAACCCATTGATTTGTGTTTGTATCCGATCGCGTTCTAGCTGCAAACCGTTTTCATTTGTCTGTGCTGCTTGCAATAATGCGGTAGCCTGCGTTACACGCTCCTTAGCCAAAGTTAACGCCGTTAATTGGGCCGCGTGGTCAACACCATAGTTCATGAATATTTGGGCAAGTGCAGACCATTCTTCCAACTGCAATTGTTTTAACGCCAAATCAGCTTCCACTTGCTCCATAAGAAGTGATTGCATCACCAACCTGGTTTCGCCCGATTTAAACTCCGACTCAAGATTCTCTGGCTTAAAATATTGCTGCAATAATTGCTGAATTTCAGCGATTCCAGCCTCAATTTCCTCTGGGGGTAATGCTGCACCAGTGCGTGCCATTTCTTTTTGCAGACCTAGTTCATCAATTATTTTCGCAAGGAACCGCAGCTCTTGCTCTGTTTCAAAAATCTTTTGTTTCAGCTTTGCCTCAAGATCATCGAATCCAACAGTGGTTTTCCTTCGCCCAAGTGTTTTTTCCATCGCCCACAGTGTTTGTATTTTGCTTGGGCCTTCCAGTCGATTCCAGCGCTCTTTGCCGTCTTGGTGTACAAAAAGTTGTTTCGTCGATTGACCAAGAAAATGGGTAAAGTGCAGACAATCTGCAATACCGTTCATGCCTCTCCAAGCGGCATCTGCGATTAGCCAATTATCAATAGTGCTTTGCGCGGCCTGTACGTCATTGAAGCTAACATTCGCACCAGTACCATTACTAGTACGTAGAATCTTCGTTCCATCACTAAATAAAAGTTCTACATTGGCTTTTGTCCCGATGCTTTGCTCTTTCTCTTTTGGCTTTGCATCAGTGTTATCAATGCGTTTTAATGCACCAGTCATTCCCCATTCGATAGAATCAAACAAGGTACTTTTTCCTAAACCGTTTGGCCCGACGATCACAGTTAAACTTGGGCCAGCAGGAAGTGTTATCTCAGTCTTTGCGCCGTAGGCGCGAAACCCCTCCAGCCCTAGTTTGGATAAATAAATAGCATTCAAAGCGTCGCTCTCTGTTGTGTTCATGGTGTAGATTTTCCTTCAAGCGCAACAAGTTTTTCCGCAAGCCTCATGCCTTCCAATTCAGGATCAAACAAAACGTCCGTCCAACCAGTTGGTACATCGATACCTTGGTCCAATAGTTTGAGCTTATTGATATCTTCCGTTGGCGTGTCCCACGGTTTGGCAAGAAAAGTTGTTTCAATAAGCGCGGCAAAATTACTGCCATTTTCATTTGGCAACCAGATGTGCTTGCGTGCTAGCCTGTCATCGCGCTCAATCTCAGCAACGAGCATTTCCCAATTGGTATTACCCGCACTACCCAAAGGTGCTGCCATAATCAGATAGATGTCACTAGCCTTTGCCGGGGTGAGAATGCGCCGCAGTGCCAACACATCGTCCAAAAGGCCATCCACAGTCTTCAAAGCATTTTCGCGATCATCAACTTTTAATATGCCAAGGACGATAACAAAATGATCAAGATGGATAATATGGGGCTTTTCTATATCAAGCTGCGGCGTATGACCCAAGCGAGTGGCAACATCTAAAAACTCTTTTTTTAAACGGTCAAGCATCGAGTGCCTCTGTTCTGGTTGGTGATTTCATCGCATTTTTTTGGTTCTGTACTTCGGCAACACGAGCGTTGTAATATCTCAAGACGGCACTAGATCCTGCATCCAACGCAGTTAGAAAGTCGTTGTCAGCAGTAATCGCGATGGGGAAATTGTTTTTTTGCGGGCAACCCACTGTGCCATCAGGTTTAGTCAAAGCTACTTCTTTGCTGGCATCAACTAGCAACCGCTGCTGCAAGAACGGCAAGAAAATGACATCGGTTTTCCAATTATGGGCCGTGACAATCATGCTAATTCGTTTGCCTTTTTGAAGTTTAACGCCACTGCTATGGCCTGTTTTATTATCAACAGCAAAGTTCCCAAACGCATGCGCTTGTGGCTGAGTCGATATGCCCGCAGCAGCAATTGCCAACACATAGATGGTTGCGTGTAGCAATTGTTGCTTTGCGGCATCGCATGCGCCAATCTCCAGCAATGCTTCATCGCTTGGGGCCGCCTCCGCATCCAAGCTAAAAATCCGAATGAGAAAACTCGTCAATAATGTTGCATTGTCGGAAAGCGAGGAATGCCAAGTCTGCCAAGCTTTCCACATTTCACTGCGTAGTTGCTGCTCAATGTCACATCCAAGATCACACGACTGATTGCCATCAAGACAGGCAAATAACTCGTCATGCAAAAAAGTTAATAACTCAATATTCAGTGCTGCATGAATAGTCTCAGCCATTTCTTTTGCTGTGAGGTTTTGCCCTTTCGTTGGCAAAATACCTAGCGCAGCAACTGGCTTTAGTTCAGGAAGGGGGTGTCTCGAGAGCTTAATGACTGCGTTGAGCCGCCTTACCCATTCATCCTTGTCAGGAACATGAATATATTTGATGCCCGAATAAATTGCCAGCCGTGTCAATGCCTTGGCTGCAGTGCCAAGCTGAGGTAATTTCACATTGATGTGCAACTCGTATTTACCCCTGTTTGAGTCGAGCCAAAGTTGCCCAATATCGGCAGGAGAAATTCCGGCAAACCATTCTAAGGTTGTTCTATCCGTTGCTAGTGATATGCAAATGCGGTGCTCATGGGTATTGATATGCGTGGAATTTTCCAGAGCGGTTTGCACTTCAGGGAAATTTTGCGCGATGGCTGTGATTGGGATGACGTGAATATAGCTGCCGTTCAACCCGTCCTCGATTACCAAGCCCAATACAGCAATATCAGCATCGTTTTGATCGAGAATGACTGGCCCACCAGAAATGCCTTGCAGGCCACTCGATCCGTTCAATGCGGGGACATTGATATCGGAGCATTGAATAACATTGCAATTAAGCGTGCCACTCAAGCCCGTAAAATGGTGGCAAGGATCATGTATTTTTCCTGTGATTGAGACACCGTCTGGATTAGCGGTAAGTGATTGTGCAGGATGACCATGCATCAGAATTTGGTTGTTGCGCTCTGCCGAGTTACGAGCCAAGGGTAGGACAGGGAATGACGTAATGTTAGACAGAGTTGCCTTGATTTTTAGTAAAGCAACATCTAACTTTGGCGCATCCTTTAAAATTTCGACTGCAATTCTATTTTTCGAATCAGGGAATCTTAGAGAAATATTTTCATAATAACAACCATCTTCACTTCGCACGCAATGCAAGGCTGTCAACGCATGCTGTTCATCAATAAACCAAGCCGAGCCTTTGCTAAAGCTTGGGTCGTTATCAGGGCCAGCGTTTAGCTGCGCCACCATTTCCTTCAGCATCATTTGAATGTGACCCCTGCGCCACTAAACTCCTTGAGTTCGGCAGTTTTTACTGCATTATTTTCAAACTCAATCTCCACATAGCTTAGTTGACGTTTGATATAAGATTTCAAGTTATTGCCTTTAAGATTATCAACAAAATTTTGCAATGCCCCATTTTCAATTGCATTACTGGCAAACACTGAGCTTGGAATCTGCATGGTATCAGCCCAAGTTCCGGTATTGAGATAGGTGATTTCCCGGTTGTTGCAGCGGACTTTCATTTTTTTTGGTAAATGCGTATGCCCGAAAACGATATAATTAAATTCCCCCTCATCCCCGATCTCGGTAACAGCAGTCAAATAACAGGGTTCTTCCCATGTAGTGCTGATAACATCCTCATTCCGCCATTTTTGCAAAGCTAAATGAAGTGGTTTCAGTTTTTGATCCGCTACCGAATCTGCTAATAAAGATGTTTTATCCGTAATATATTGTGGAATATTGCCGCTAAAAAGCCTTACTTTCGCCCAAAGATCACTGGCAGAAAGCTGCTTTCCAGACCCGCTCGATACAATATCAAATTCGTCTGCATCACTACCAAATGTATCTTTCAATGACGTTGCCAAGCTTAAACCACCTTCATTCGAGGTCGCAGCAAGTTGCCCATTATGCTTGGGTTGTGCTGTTCCTCGATCAGGCTTGTTTTTTCTCTTATCCCAGCCCAAGAGAACCGCGTCTATCGTATGTTCTAGCTTGGGTATTATTGCCAACAAAATTGCGCATACAACATGGCTTTCAGGTTTTAGCAAATCAACAAATCGATAGTTCTTTTTTACTTGATTGATGACTTTGGTTACCAAAACAGATCCTGGTGGCGGAAAAAAATTTCCACTTGGGCGCTCGCACATTTGCTTGCCAAGCCCGCGAGACAGCATGGAGCGCTCTTGCCGTAATGCGCTGTGATCAACGACATTCCAAGGATCGTAACGATTGCCATGCTCAATCAGCAAATCACCTCTGACGTATGCCTCACCATCATAGATAAAGCGAAATTTCCCATTAACACCAAGCCTAAAGACATCTTCCTCCAGATACCGTCGAACCGCAGGCAAGGATAGTTCAATATCATGGTTGCCCAAGATAAATGTCAGTAATTGTCCTTTTTCCAAATGATCGGCCATCGCTTCAAATGGCCCTCGTTGATTTGCTTCGCGCGTACGCGTGATAATGAGATTCAGTTTTGCTAGAACACGAGCCTCATCCGGTAACCAAGGAACGGCATCAGATTCAGCTTCGTAAGCGTCTTCCATCAAAAAATCAACGATATCCCCATTGATTACCAATTCCACAGGCGCATTGGCCGCCCCTTGCCCAGCCACCCAGTCGATGAATTGCGTCAACTCCGCATAAGCATGGCAAATTTGCGAACCTAAATGACTTGTCGCACCGCTCGTAGCATCATTATTAGGATGGGGGTATCCACCGAGATGCAGATCAGAAATGATAAATATTTTCATTTATTCGTAGGAATATTACGGATAGAAATTTAAATAGCATGAAGCAAAGTATGACACGCCAAACCATGGCGTTGTTGAATAAATGGAATTTTCCCTAAAGCATCCACATAGCTTTAGCTATAGCGACCTGCAATCATCCACGGTCAACCCGCATTATTTGAGAATGACCACGGGACATTTTTCACGATACTGTAGCAATAGGGGACAGACTTGAATGGCACTCGGTTAAGCAAATTGTTGGCGTTTTTTTGCCAGTTAACTAGCTTGAATAAGCTCAGTGTAATTCAACAAGTTGCCATATTTTCTCAGTGTTGAATTATGCAATAAAGCCGCTAATCCAAGCTACATGTGCAGTTTTATGAAGGTGGAAATCCTTAACCGAGTGCCATGAGGGACAGACTCGAATGGCACTGACTTAAGCCGTAACCAGCTTGACTTGACCGTCTGCTGTCAGCAGTAAAGCAGGCGAATCGCTGTTCTTTCTTGAGCATCCGCTGTGCCTCGGTAGTGCCCACACAAAATTCAAGAATGCGGACGTTCCCACAAGCTGATCCGAGCTCTTTTTCACAAAACCGCCACGGTCCGCTTAGGCCGAGAAGCAGCCCTTAAATTGTAATTTCTGATTGGCTTCTGAGCCTCATTTGCGGTATGTTTGTAGCCGATGCTCTGCATGTGGTGCGAGCCTCAAACTACACCACTACCCTTCCTAGGCGCTCGTTGCCATGCCACTATTTTATGTATAGTTGTAGCTTAATGAGGTATTCGCCACACAGATAGGACGATACATGCATCAGAACATTAATTCACTAGGCCAAGCTATTGGCTTCCCTGTTCCTAACTGGGCTCCCGTTTCGCGCCCTAGTCACAAGTTGTTGCTAGGGCGGTTTTGCCGTCTAGAGCCATTGAATGCCGAGTATCATGCCGCTGATTTATATGCTGCTAATGCATTGGATGTTGATGGACGCAACTGGACTTATTTGCCTTATGGGCCTTTTGATTCATTGTCTTCCTATCGGGTTTGGGTAGAGCAATTTAGCGCCACATCGGACCCTTTGTTTTTTGTCATTGTCAGTTTGGCAACGGGCAGGGCGGTGGGCGTTGCTAGCTTTCTGCGTATAGATCCTAAGAATGGCTCGATCGAAGTCGGACATCTGAATTTTTCGCCATTGATGCAGCGCACTGTTATTGCAAGCGAGGCGATGTACCTTATGATGCAAGAGGCTTTCGCACTGGGTTATCGTCGCTACGAATGGAAATGCAACTCATTAAATCAGCCATCACGTATGGCAGCTCAGCGTCTTGGGTTTTCGTATGAAGGTGTTTTTCGTCAATCTGCGGTTAACAAGGGGCTCAATCGTGACACGGCTTGGTATGCTGCTATAGATAAAGAATGGCCCGCCTTGAAACAGGCGTTTCAACATTGGCTAGCGCCTGAGAACTTTGATGCTGATGGTAAACAAGGTGTTGCATTGTCCAAACTGACTGAGTCTGTTCTTGTCTGTCGCGGCTAGGGCGAAATGTCTGGCTCTTAGTGTTGAGTGATAATCCTAAAAACCTCACTACAGAGACATCAACCTAGAAAAAGAAGCTGTCCGCAGATCCCTCAGATTTCCACCGATTGAGCAATATCTAATGCTGAGCTTTCTATGCACCCATTGGGTGCTGAGGCAGATATCTGCAAGCGATTGAAAATCTGCGTTAATCTGCGAAATCTGTGGATTGAACTGCGGTTTATAGGATCAACAACGTACAGCTGTTGTTTTTCTCTGTTATCTGTGGTGTAACTGCGGGTTTAAGGATAATGGCTCATAAAAAAACGCCCTGATTTCTCAGGGCGTTTTTTTATTTCACAAAATCAGGCTAGATGTCTGATTTTAGCGATTTCCATTGCGGTTTTGGAAGCCGGCACGTGCTGCGCCGCCTGAGCCAAAACTGCTACGTCCTCCTGCATTTGCATTCGTGCGTGGTGGGCGGCTGCTTGAATTGAAATCACGTTGTCCACCTGCGCGATTGCCGTCTACATTTCCGTTAGGAGCAGCAGTGTTCGCGCCGAAACGGTTGTGTGACTGGCCTTCACGACGAGGCTGAGCGCCACGCTCATCACGTGCAAAGCTGTGACGGCTATCAGGTGAATGGTGACGAGGTGCGCCATTACTAGGTGCGCCGTTACGCGGTGCTCCGCTACGCGGTGCTCCGCTACGATTTGCGCCAAATCCGCCGCGTGAAGCATTTCCACCACGTGGGCCACCATTGCCACGGCCGCTTGGTGCTGGACGTGGTTTGAATTTCGGCTCCAATCCTTCGATTGTATGTGCTTGGATGCTTTGACCTGTGTATTGCTCGATCTTCTTCAGATGCATGGCATCACGGTTAGATGCGAACGATACAGAGATACCTGTTGCGCCACCACGACCAGTACGGCCAATACGGTGAACGTAGTCTTCAGCGAATTTTGGTAGGTCGAAGTTGATAACGTGTGAGATACCTGCAACATCAATACCGCGAGCCGCGACATCGGTAGCTACCAAAATGCGAATCTGACCACGGCGTAAGTTAACTAGTGTGCGATTACGCTCGCGCTGGTTCATGTCACCGTGCAAAGCTGCTGCTGAGTGGCCTTGTGCAGATAGGTTGTCAGCCAATGTGTCAGCATCGCGCTTAGTGGCAGTGAAGACGATAGCTTGATTTACCACAGTGTCACGTAACAGATGGTCGAGCAGGCGATTTTTATGTGCCATGTCGTCAACATACATCAACTTTTGCTCAATGTTTTCATGACGTGCTTTAGAGCTGGTAACACTGATACGCTTTGGTGACTTCAGTAGGCGTTGTGCCAAGTTGCCGATCACGCCATCCAATGTGGCAGAGAACAACAGTGTTTGGCGTGTAGCTGGTGTGGCTGCAGCAATGCGCTCAACATCATCAATGAAGCCCATGTCTAGCATACGGTCAGCTTCGTCCATGACCAAAATTTCTAGGCGGGAGAAGTCGATACGGCCACGTTCGATATGGTCGATCAGACGTCCAGGTGTCGCCACCAGAATATCAACTGGGTTAGAGAGTAATTTGTTTTGCAATGGGTAAGGCATGCCACCCAAGATGCTTACAACCTTCAGGCGCATGTTTTTGCCGTATTTTGTAGCTGCATCAGAAACCTGCTGCGCCAACTCACGGGTTGGTGTCAACACTAGTACGCGCGGTCCTTTGCTGCGAATTTCTGAAGGCTCAGCGATGCGATGCAGGGCTGGTAAGATAAATGCGGCAGTTTTACCGGTACCTGTTTGCGCAGATGCCATCAAGTCGTGGCCAGCCATGACGGTAGGGATTGCTTCAGCTTGGATCGGAGTTGGTACGGTATAGCCGGACTCTTCCACAGACTTAAGTATGCTTGGATGTAGACCGAGTGTTGCAAATGTGACAACTGGAGTTGCAGGGGTTTCTGTTGTTGTTTCTGTAACGTTTTCTATGGACAAGTTTTTTCCTTACGTTTAAATAAAAGTAACAGCGCATGCATGGCGCAATGGCCATACATTTAAATTTCAGTAGGATTTATATAGCTCTACCGGCGCAAAACATCGTCGCTAACCGGTAAAACAGGACGCATCAGAACGACTAAGTGTCGGGGATGGCGGAGGTCAGGAAACGATGGACTAAGCGCTGCACGTACATCGCAGCGAGGCGCGCATTATAGGGAGATGGCTCTGAAAAGCAAGTGATATTTGTCTGCTCGGTGTATTTGTTAAACTTAAATGACACAAGAGGAAGTGCGGATGGCTTCTGTTATAATTGAAGCACAGGGTTTAGCTCTTAAAATTTGGGTAAAGGGGAGTGGTATGTCGCATGAGAGCAAGTCACGTGTTATTAGCCTGATGACCAAGAATACTTATGCCATGATTTTGGCAGGAGGTCGCGGTAGTCGTTTGCACCAATTAACAAATTGGCGCGCTAAGCCAGCCGTTCCTTTTGGTGGTAAGTTCCGTATCATTGATTTTGTGCTGTCCAATTGTGTTAATTCTGGAATACGCCGAATCGGTGTGGCCACTCAGTATAAATCCCATAGTTTGATTCAGCATATTCAGCGAGGCTGGAGTTTCCTAAATGGGAAATTCGGTGAGTTTATTGATGTGCTGCCAGCGCAGCAATGGTTGCAGGAATCTTGGTATGCCGGCACCGCCGATGCGGTATTTCAAAATCTGGATATTTTGCGTGAAACGAAGCCAGACTATGTTTTGATATTGGCCGGAGATCATGTCTATAAGATGGATTACGGTAAATTGCTAGCCTATCACGCAGAAAAAAATGCTGATATGACGGTTGCCTGTATTGAGGTGCCGCTCAGTGAAGCTAAAGGATTCGGCGTTATCGGGGTGAATGACGAGTCTAGAGTGGTGAGTTTTACCGAGAAGCCGTCCAATCCTTCACCTTTGCCGGGGAAGTCGGACGTTGCTTTGGCAAGTATGGGGATCTATGTGTTTAACACTAAATTCCTGTGCGAACAATTGATTCGCGACGCGGATGACCATGATTCTACGCATGATTTTGGTCATGACATTATTCCTCATTTGATGTCGGCTGGGTATCGTGTTTTTGCACAAAGCTTTGGAGATAGTTGTGTGCGTGATGAAGGAGGTAATTCGTATTGGCGTGATGTTGGGACGATAGATTCATATTGGGAAGGTAATATGGAGCTCACAAAGGTGGTTCCTGATTTGAATATGTACGATAACGAATGGCCGATTTGGACTTATCAAGAGCAGTTGCCCCCAGCAAAATTTGTATTTGATGAAGATGAGCGGCGTGGTACGGCGGTTGACGCTCTGGTGTCAGGCGGTTGCATTATTAGTGGTGCTTCAGTGGTTCGTTCATTGTTGTACTCGAATGTAAAAGTTCATAGCTATACAACCGTCGAAGACTCGGTGCTGCTGCCCAATGTTGAAATCGGGCGTAACGTGAAGATTCGTCGTGCTGTTTTGGACAAAAGCTGCATAATTCCTGATGGTATGACTATCGGCTATGATCGAGAAGAAGATGCGAAACGCTTTCACGTAAGTGTGAATGGGGTGACATTGGTTACCCCTGAAATGCTTGGGCAGGATATGGGGCGTGTACGTTCAGCTAAAACTAAATAATTATAATGCTCGCTCCTGCTAGAAGCAGGATGCTTGCAATTTTGACGGATTAATCATGAGTAAACCCCTAGATTTAGTTTTTCTCTGGCATATGCATCAGCCGGATTACCGTGATTACAGCACGGGTGAGTTTGTATTGCCTTGGGTGTATCTGCACGCAATTAAAGATTATTCGGATATGGCTGCGCATCTGGAAGAGCATCCTCAGGTGAAGTCAGTGGTGAATTTTGTACCGATTCTGCTGGATCAATTAGAGGATTATGAGCAGCAGTTTTCTTCAGGGGAAATTCGCGATCCTTTGCTGCGTCTATTGGCATGTGAAAACCTGAATGAAATTAGTGAAGCAGAGCGGCAATTGATACTTGAGAGTTGCTTTCGCAGCAATATGAGCAAAATGGTCGCCCCCTATCCCGCCTATAGCCGTTTATACGATTTGTTTAATAGCTTTGAAGCCAAAGGCAAAGTCGCTTTGTCGTATTTGTCAGGGCAATATTTGGCGGATCTGCTGACTTGGTACCATTTGGCTTGGTTCGGTGAGACGGTGCGCCGCGAGCACGATGTGCTAATTAAAATGATGAGCAAGGATGAGGATTTTAGCTATGCAGATCGCCAATTGATCTTTGCACTCATTGGTGAAGTTATTGCAGGCATTATTCCGCGTTATCGTAAGTTGGCTGAAAGCGGTCAGATCGAAATATCAGCGACTCCGCATTATCATCCTCTTGCACCCCTGTTGCTGGACTTTCAGAGTGCTCGTGAATGTGAGCCCGGTTCTAGTTTGCCTAAAGCCGAGGTGTATCCGGGAGGAAAAACGCGTGTTGAAGCGCATATCCGCTCCACGATGAAGAGTCATCAGTCTCGCTTTGGTGTCACCCCGCAGGGTATTTGGCCCGCAGAGGGCGCTGTTTCGACTTCATTGATTGAGGTGCTGGCAGGGCAGGATTGTCGTTGGGCAGCGAGTGGTGAAGGAGTGTTGGCGAATAGTTTACGCAAAGTAGGCGAGCTGCCTGAACGCACTGATTATCTGTATCGCCCTTATCATTTGCAGGGGGAAGCTAATAGCGTGTGTTGTTTTTTCCGTGATGATCGACTTTCCGATTTGATTGGATTTGAATATTCAAATTGGAACGGTAAAGATGCTGCGGATAATTTTGTGTCGCAGTTGGAAGAGATCGCAAATGCAGCGAGTGACGATGAGGTGCCTTTAGTCGGTGTCATTTTGGATGGTGAGAATGCTTGGGAATATTATCCCTATAATGGTTATCATTTTTTGAATGACCTCTATACGGCTTTAGAGGAGCATTCGAGCATCCGCACAACAACGTATGCTGAGTATATGGACAAGCGTGACGCAGTTGATGCCCAGAATTTCGCCAAGCCAGGAGAATTACCCAGCTTGGTGGCAGGTAGTTGGGTTTACGGTACGTTCTCTACTTGGATAGGTTCCCCAGATAAAAACCATGCATGGGATTTATTGTGTAAGGCGAAACAAAGTTACGATCAAGTAATGGTGGCGGGCCGTTTGAGCAAGGCAGAAAAAGACGCCGCTGAGAAGCAACTTTCATCTTGTGAGAGCTCCGATTGGTTCTGGTGGTTCGGTGACTATAACCCGTCGGACGCGGTGGGGAGTTTCGACCGTTTGTATCGCCATAGTTTGATGCAACTGTATCGTTTATTGAAATTGCCCGTTCCAGAAAACTTGAATTTACCTATCAGCCAGGGTGGTGGCGAGGCTGAAGGTGGCGGCACAATGAGGCGTGGTTCGTAAGCTCGCTCTGGCGCGAGTCGCAACAACTGAAAGGTTTTCATGCATTTCCCTCGTAGTAGCGGTATTTTGCTTCACCCGACTTCCTTGCCTGGCCCACATGGATCTGGGGATTTCGGTGCCTCAGCTTTTCATTTCGTGGATTGGCTGGTAAGCGCTGGACAGAAGATGTGGCAGATACTTCCGCTGGGCGGAATCGGCCCCGGAAACTCTCCTTATATGAGTAGCTCGGCTTTCGCTGGCAATGTGTTGATGATCGATCTTGAAGATTTACATGCGCATGGTTGGCTGACTACTGATGACCTAGAACTTCACCCCGGATTTTCGGAGCAGCGCGTTGACTATTCCGTCGTATATCAATACCGCATGGAAAAGCTACGTATTGCTGCGAGTCAATTCTTTGCTGATGAGCAGCACCAAGCTGGATTTGACGCGTTTTGTCGCGAAGAGCAGTCTTGGTTGGATGACTATGCGCTGTTTATGGCACTCGCAGAAAAATATGACTGGCAGGATTGGGCGCATTGGGAACCGGGACTTGCGCGCCGTGATACAAAGGCCATAGCAAAAGCAACGGTCGAGCTGATGCATGAAGTCGAGTTTTGGAGTTTTTGTCAGTGGTGCTTCTTTTGTCAATGGCGAAAACTGAAACATTATGCTAATGAACGTGGTGTGCAGATTATCGGCGATATTCCGATTTTTATTGCCTATCAAAGCGCAGAAGTGTGGGCGCGCCAAGAGTTGTTCGAACTGAAGGAAGACTATCTACCTGCCGTAATCGCTGGCGTTCCCCCTGACTATTTCAGTGAGACCGGACAGCGTTGGGGTAATCCACTATACCGCTGGTCGGAGCACGAAAAAGAAGGCTATGCATGGTGGATTGAGCGCATACGCAAAACGACTGAATTAGTGGATATTGTGCGTATCGATCACTTTCGCGGATTTGCAGGGTACTGGGAAATTCAAGCTGAAGAGCAGACTGCGATGAATGGCAGATGGATGCCAGGCCCCGGTGAGAAGTTTTTCGATGCAGTACAGGAAGCCTTGGGTAGCCTGCCTATTATCGCTGAAGACCTTGGCGTTATTACGCCGGATGTAGTTGCTTTGCTGGAGAAATTTGATTTGCCCGGTATGCGTATACTTCAGTTCGCGTTTGGCGGCGGAGCAGACAATCCTTATTTGCCACATAACTATCAAAACAACACCGTTGTTTACGGCGGCACGCATGATAATGACACAGCTCTGGGCTGGTTCAGTACGGCATCTCAGCACGAGCGCAGGTTCGCTTGTAAATACCTGGGTTGTGATGGAAGCGAAATCAACTGGGATTTAATTCGTGCCGCATCTGAATCAGTAGCCGTGTTGGCAATACATTCATTCCAAGATGTATTGGGCTTAGATTCAGATCACCGCATGAATTTACCCGGCAAGGCTGAGGGCTACTGGGAGTGGCGCTTTACCTGGGCGCAAGTCTGTGCGGAGCAAGCGGAAGGCTTATATGAAATATCCGCAGTGCATGGTCGCTGTGCGGCAGATCGTTTGAAGCTTTAGGGTTAGTAAGTTAAGCTAAAAACCTTAAGTTCAATCCGCAGATTTCACAGATTAACGCAGATATTTAAGGGCTTGCGGATTTTTACATTTGCACCCTATGGGTGACTGAGCAGTTCAGCATCAGTTGTTGTTTAATCGGCGAAAATCTGAGTAATCTATGGATAGCTGTTTTTTTTCATGGCGTTAATCCAATAATGCAGTTTCGACAAATATATCCACGCCATTTTCGGGGGTGATTTTAGATGCGGGAATCGCGATGCCTTTTCGCCAATCACTCACCGCTTGTTTCTTGCCGCTTCCCGTCACTAAAAATATGACCTGCTTCGCTGAGCTTAAACGCCGTGCGCTGAGCGACACACGTTGCGGTGGTGGCTTTGGCGCATCCAGAATGGTGAGCGTGGCAGCTGAGTCAGATTCATCGCCCACATCGTGGCCGGGAAATAAGCTTGCGGTGTGCCCATCTTCTCCTAATCCAAGTAAAACCAAGTCAAAAAATTCTAGCTTGTTTACTAGCTGAGCATAGCGCTCAGCCGCAATCGTTGCGCCTCTTTGCGCTGGAATCGCGTGGATTTGAGCTTCTGGAATGGCAACGTGATTCAACCAGGCAACGCCTGCCATGTGGCTGTTACGTTCGGCATCGTCGCTTGGTAGACAGCGCTCGTCACCAAAATACACATGCCATGCATGCCAGTTTGTCTGCACATTGCGTAAGGCTTCGTACACTTTTCGAGGAGTGCTTCCCCCTGCAAGCACGATATGAAAAGCTCCTTGATCATTGATGGCAAGTTGCGCAGCACGCAGAATGAGGTCTAGCGCAGCTTGTTCAAGCTCATACGTAGTATCGAAATGATGCCAACGGCAGAGTTGTTTTGATATATTTTGTTGTAACAAGTTCATAAGAATTATTCATTATACTAGTTGTGTCAGGTATGATTCTACGGTGGTAGGTCAAGTTTAGGCAAGAAATCTAAAGGAGAACAGCGATGCGCATGGCAATGATTGGATTAGGCAAGATGGGCGGCAATATGGTACGTCGTTTGCGTCAGGGCAATATGGAAGTTGTGGGCTATGACCGTGCTAATGAAGTTGTTGAACAACTTGCTACGGAATCAGGCATGTTGTCGGCTAAGTCCGTTGAGGATGCGGTGTTGAAACTTTCTTCTCCACGTATTGTGTGGCTAATGCTACCCAGTGGTGACCCTACTGAGCAACAGATACGAGCACTGTCCCCACTGCTGAGTCAAGGCGACATCATAGTGGACGGCGGCAATTCAAATTATCACGATAGTCAGCGCCGTGGTGCTTGGCTGGCGGAGCAGGGCATAGGTTTTATGGACGCTGGTACTTCCGGTGGTATATGGGGCCTGGATAACGGTTATTGTTTAATGGTTGGTGCTAGCGATGCAGTGGCGAAAACGATGACACCGCTATTGCAAGCCTTAGCTCCCGCTGCAGATCGCGGTTGGGCACATGTTGGGCCGGTTGGTTCTGGGCACTTTACCAAAATGATTCACAATGGCATTGAATACGGCATGATGCAGTCGCTGGCTGAGGGACTGGAGTTATTGCGTGGTAAGCAGGAATTTAATTTGGATTTGGCGCAAGTTACTGAGTTGTGGCGTCACAGTTCAGTAGTGCGTAGTTGGTTGCTCGATTTGACCGCCGAAGCCTTGAAAGTTGATCAGGACTTAGTCAGTATCGCGCCATTTGTGCCCGATTCTGGTGAAGGACGTTGGACGGTGATTGAGTCGATTGATCAAGGCGTGGCAGCACCTG
>Ga0316204_10004974_pt1 | contig 22829 bp, 16 predicted proteins | sample 6monrhotite_MG_2_FD_205661 | JGI IMG/M metagenome (GOLD analysis project Ga0316204, IMG submission 205661) | Microbial mat bacterial communities from mineral coupon in-situ incubated in ocean water Damariscotta River, Maine, United States -... | ecosystem: Environmental > Aquatic > Marine >... | reverse complement strand
CCCATGGATGGGCGTAGTTAGAACAATGCAGGAGCAATTGTCGAATGAAAAGTTTTGCGTTCACCTGGTTGGTGAATCAAACACTTTTCATATAGCTAAGTAAATCAAATGAGTGTGCTATAAATTGTGGTTCAGCTGATTAATCTAGGTTAAAAGTCTCGGCAAAGTTTCTCTCTGAGCAAGTCGTTAAATTTTTCTAGATTAATCAAAATAGATTGACTAGATGCGCCCTCGTTCTCAAGCTTGCTCAGAGACTTTTAGGAATCGATGATGGCCAGTTCAGAAAAATTAGAAATTGGTTTAAGAGCCAATTTGTATAGAAGAGCTAATTAGCTCAACGAAAAAATCGCACTAAGTAGATCATGTGTGTAATCGCTCAAATTCAAGAATAAATTCAGAACCTTTACCTAGTTCACTGACAACCCTTATATCCCCATGATGTTTTTCAACAACAGTCTTCACAAATGTGAGGCCTAAGCCAACACCGCTAGATAGATTTTTGGTTGACGGCATGCGCTGGAAACGATCAAAGAGCTTTCCTATATGTTCTTCTTCAATTCCGTAACCCTGGTCTTTAAAACTACAAATTACTTTCGAAGGTGATTCAAATATTTCAATAATAATCTCTGTGTTTTCAGGGCTATATTTAATGGCGTTTGAAATTAAATTAACAAAGGTCCGCTCAACTAAATCGAAATCCCCTAGTATTTCAATGCTTGGTGACGAGTAGATTGGACATATCGAGATATTTTTTTCATGTGATTGTGCCCACTGCTGATCAATAGCGTTATCGCAAATACTGACGACATTAATTTCTTCCAAACTTAATTCACTAATATTCTCTGCCCTGGTAAATTGCACAAACCCTTCTGCTAAACTTAGTGCTCTCGCGTTTAATATTTTTAGTCGCTCAACGAATAATTGTTGCTCGGTGTTTTGTATTCGACTCTCCGCCAAATCTAACTCCGAGTTTGTTGATGTAAGTGGGGCTCGTAAATCATGCGACAAAAAATTAATTAGCTCCTCTCTTTGACGCTCATGCTCTTTTAGTTGAGTGATGTCGGTTATATTAATAATTAACCCACTTAAATTCTTAGCGCTATCTGTAATCGGACTTGATTTGATCATAACGGACAACCCAGAATTAGTAATAGATTGAATGGAAAAGGCGGCGCGTGATTCAATCGACTGATATATTCTACCTTTAAGGGCATCATTGATTTCTATATCCGATTGTTCAAGTAAGGTAAATAATGGATTCCCAATACCGCCATCTTTTTCAGAAATATTGAGAATCTTTCGTGCTTCATTGTTTATGTTGATCAGCGTTCCAAATTGGTTTGTTATTAGGACACCATCACGCATTTGTTCAATACTTTCATCGATTACTTGACGCATTGAGCGAATTTGATTTGTTGCATCCTTAACATCCTCCACACGTTTTTGAATAATCTCAACAGTGCCTTTCCCTTCTACAGCTGAATTTGCAATAGCATTGAATATAAATTGATCCACGAGTTGCTTTTGATTGGTGTTAAGGTTCATCTCACTAGACCAACTGATATAACAATTCCACGCGCTATTAGTAACCTCGGTCTGAAATAGCTTTTTTTCGACCGATCCAAACTTCACCTTATGCCGCGTCCCGGAAAAGTAAATTTCCAGGCCAAGAATTGGAATCATTTTAGAGAGAAAATCAAATTCTGCTCTCAACGAATGTGTCACCTGGTATTTCAACGCAGCTTTTTCGGTATTTAATAATTCGAGTTCTTCGTTGAGTGATTTAATCGTGTAGTCCAACCGACGCCAACTCCATAGTGGGAAACTACTCAACAAAACAATAATAGTAGCCATCGGTGGCATCCAAAGGTATTGAAACCTTAACGCGACTATCGTAGTGAGAGATGCTGTTATCACTAAAACTATTGTAGCTAATAATGCTGAAAATGGGGGTAAGCGTGGGTAGATAAATACAGGAATTACAACAAACAGCAAACCAATGATTAGTGTTATCCATTCGTCAGCTTTTTCGATAAAATGATTGTTACGTAATGCGTGAAAAATTGTTGCATTAATTTCAACACCTGGCATCGCATGCCTTTGTCCAGAAACCGGTGTTGGTAATACATCACCCAATCCAGTCGCAGTCACACCAATAAATATTATTTTGTTGTCTAAAAAATCTAGTGGGTAGTTCGGTGATAAGACATCTGAAAACGACACACGATTTAAATGTCCTGGTGGACCAATATAGGGAATATACACATGATAATCTCTAACCCAAATATTGGGATTTTCCTTTTTAATATTCTGATTTCTAGCACCGGGTATGTGTGCAATACCGCTGTCATAGGCGAGTCGATATAGTGGTAATGCGATATTGTCCCAGTATGGGTTGCCGAGACCTTCTTTTAAATAGGTGCTTCTTGCAATTCCATCTTGATCTAACTCAACATGAACATGTCCCAATTCCCTCGCGACATTTGATAATTGAGGAATAGGTAACGTCTCAATTAGCTGTCCACTTAATCTGTTTTTCTCAACCAGCACTGGCATAATTACTTTGCCATTATTCTTAATGGCTTCAACTAGCATTGAATCACTAATAGGGTCATTCCTATTAGCTTCTGCAAAAATTAAATCAAGCACAATACCTTTAGCTTTTGTCTGCGTTAGCTTATTAATTAATTCAGCATGTAGATATCGCGGCCAAGGCCAACGACCAAACTGACGTAAGCTTTGCTCATCAATTTCGATAATAATGATATCGTCTGGCGCTTTTTTTGACCAATATTTCATATGGGCATCATAAATGACGTTGTCTATACGCCATAGCGCGTCACTGAAAAATAGTGCACAAAAGCTTACAACTAAAACTACTGCAAACCGAAACTGTTCTGCTAGCAATAATCGTCGTGGTTTGTTGGACATTTTATATTAACTTGAATAATTCATGATTCTGCGAATCTAAATTTTAAGGGCAACATTTTTTACGTAGGACAAATTATATTATAGATATGGCAACTTATTTAATTACAATGGTAAAAATGTCGCTGAAGGGCCCTTGCTCAGCATTTGAAGAAATTGCAGCAACACGCCAGTAATACTCACCTTCTTTGAGAGGCGACTCTATTCGAAAAAACTGCTGCTCAACCAAGTGATCGACAATAAGTTCTGAAAAATCACGTTTCAAAGATACTTGCATACGATAATTCTCCGCCTTTGCGATGTTGATCCAATGAAAGGTGGGTCTTTTTGTTAATGTTTCAAATCCATCGTTAGGAGAATTTAATTTTGGTTGTCCCAAGCTATTATCGACAACAAAACCAGCATGGAATTTATGTGTTGCTGTTAATCCTTGTAATCCAATTTGATCGATCGCTCTTACAGAGAGCAAATAATTACCACCGGTCGGCAATATAGTTTTAACTATCGGTTGATGAGAAGTAAAGGCGTATACGATTTTATTAATTCCATCTTGTGCTTGTATTTCAGAATAGTAAGTCGATGCGTTTTCAATTGCTCGCCAATGGAACTTAATATTTTCATCTATAAATGATGATTTCAATTGTGTTAAATTTACTTTAGCTAATAGCTGAATAGGTGGTGCAGGTGGTTTTCCTTTTTCGGTAATAGTGCCAAAACCTTCATTTAGCACACTCTCCCCTTGAGAATTGCTGACAGATACAGTACCTCCATCAACACTACTTAGCATACTCGTTTCATTTGGCACCTGAACATGAAAGTTAGTTCCACGTACTGCAGCAACTGCTGCCGGTGTATTGATTTCAAAACGGCTTTGTGGCTTCTTAAAAGGGATGACCGTAGAAGAGACATTGCCGCGCTTCAACCTCATTTGCGTATCAACTATGGCAGCGTTTTCGAAATAGTTAATTTGATTTAGTATGAGAATGCTATTTTCCTGTACAGACAAACGAGAACCATCTGCAAACTCAATAATGGCATAACTATCCGTTTCTGTTTGGATTTGATATCCACTATTTAAGGGTAAGTTATTTTCAATCTTAACCGGATTGCCGGATTTTTCAATGACAGTTACCGTACCTTGCGCGGCAACAAGCCGTGCAGATTTCGGTTGATTTCGCAACCATGTATAAGGAATATGTATTTTTGTGCCGGGTTGCAATGCGTGTGGAAGCTTAATTTCGTTATATGTTTGCAGTTTCTTCCAATCATTAATATTAACGAGAAATCGTTTCGAAATATTCCAAATTGAATCTCCAGGACGAGTGGTGTACACCCAGTCATCGCTATGCGATAACGGCACCATAATAACAAACATAATTACAGTAATAAGGGTTTGTTTAATGAAAAATGCTTTTTCTTTTTTCATTATTATTCAGCATTACTCACATTTTCTAACCGATATCCATGTCGATAAATCGATGTCAACTTCCACCCATTTGTTGGTCTTAATTGTAATTTTGTACGTACAATGCTGATGTGTGTGTCTACTGTCCTTGTATTTAAGTCTGACCGCAATCCCCAAATTCGCTCTAAAATATGTCCACGACTTAATACACGCCCGCTATTTTCAAACAAAAACAAAGCTACTTGGAACTCTCTGCTAGTTAATTTTATTGCATTGTCGTTAAAAGTAATTGTTTCATTCTTTTTATCGAATAAATAAGGTGGAAAACTTAGAGACGACTCTTCGTCGCTATATGTTTCAACACGACGAAGTGCCGCATTTATTCGTGCGTACAATTCAAATTTTTTAAGCGGTTTTATCAGATAATCATCTGCCCCTGCTTCTAGCCCTATCACGATATCATTTTCACTATCTCTATTTGTTGTAAATAAAATTGGAGATAGAATGTTATATTCATTTCGCAATTTTTTAACTATCTCGAGACCATTAATATCAGGTAATTCCCAATCAATAAGATACAAATCAAAACTATCGTTCGCGACACGCCTTAATAGTCCAATTCCCGTGTCAAAATGGTGGCAAAAATAGCCTTTTTCACTTAACCAGGAACACACTAGCTCGGATTGTGAAATTTCATCTTCAAGTAAAGCTATTCTCAATTGCATCCTCGATCCTCGTGCATTTTTAAAATGTTACCCATTTGAAGGTTTCCGAATATAGAGGTCATCATTAAGAGCGGACATTGGAGTAGGCGTGTCAAACAATCACGCCAAATGTGCAAATCTTCATATTCGTTAAAAGAATTTAGAAATATGACTAAAAACTGCCACTCAATCACAGACGTTTTATTCCCCGGTAATCTTCCAGAATAATTGGCGATTATATACTCGAATTGTACATATATTTCATAAGGAGTGAAAACTTAAATTAGTTACGGTCACTTAGAAGACTAAAAAATGAAGTGTTAAAAGAGAATATTTTAAATTCATTTTGCGACTAACCCAAAAACGCTATTTCCAATCTATTGGAGAGATATGATAAACATTTGGAGTTGAGTACTGCGTAAAACGCTATGTAAATAGCGTTATAGTAGGCTGTTGAGAAAGTCACACCTGCTCTCATAGTTTAAGATACTATCAAAAACAATACGACTTAATAGAATTCAACCCAATACGCAGAGCAGTAATTACACAAGAGGCTCTTATTAGAACAGTTCATCTAGACTCTTTTATCTCAAACAATCATCCAATGAGACGAATCAACGGATTGCTTGATTGTACTTATTCAGTGAATGGTCGCGAATCAATCCCACCAGAAAGGCTTCTACGTGCTCAATTCCTACACGAACTCTATACAATTTACAGTGAGTGGCAATTGGTTGAACAAATCAACTACAATTTATTATTTCACTGGTTTATCAGATTGAGTATTGACGATGAAGTTGTTGAGCTTGCGAGAAAAAGAGGATTTGTTAAATGGTGAATCAACCGTTGATCCGGATGCAAGAAACTGAAAAAAATCGAAAGGCAACGGAGCCAAGATGGGTTAATTTGGCCATACAGTCATAAAAAAATAGAAACGGTATCATTTTCGATGCAGAAGTCAGCGCCGTAACGGGTTATGGCTAGCGTGAAACAGTAATAATCCTAACGTTGCATAAGATATCGGAATTGAAAGCCTGTATTAAACCTTAAAGTGCAATTCGACTGAATTAACCGTTCTTAACTCTATTCTGTAGAACTCTATTTGCGCATGATATACGTTATGAACAAATTTGGGCACATATTTTTTAACATTCCCTAAAATCTCATATAAGACTATAATGAATAATAATTTTAAGGTTGCAATGTTGTCCCCAAATAGCGCGGAGTGCGCCCTAAAATCAAACTATAGTAAATGTAATAGAGGCTAATTGCGTATGTATGATCAACCCGCTGACGGTGAAAAATGGCTACTAAAAAGAGACAATAGAAAAGTTGTCACAGTCACTAAAGTCGATAAAATCGGGAAAAATGTCATCTATGTTCACCTTGAAATGCCATGGGCGAAAAATGGAATTAGTGGTAAATCAATTGACTATTTTTTGAAACACTATGAACCAATAAAAAAGTAGTTCTCACTCAAGCAGAAAATCGACACGGGAATAACACTATTAGTCATTTATTAACCAGTATGTTTATTCCAACGTACTTTATGACACAAAAAAAAACTACAACAACCGAAACTTAACCGGAACTCTCAGCTCTACCGCAACAAACTCATTTCCGATTTTAGCTGGAATGAATGTCGATGCGCTTAACGCTCTTTTCGCCGCCTCATCAAATGCCTTACCACCCGACTTGAGCACTTTAACCTGATGGACGTTTCCTTCTTTGCCAATTAAGACCGAAAGTTTAACCACCCCAGTTTTACCCGTTGAACGCATAGATTCAGGATAGACGAGTTCTTCTTTATGTAAGAACTGCGGAGCTTCGGTGACTTTGAATATCGGCACCGGTGTTGGTAACGCAGGTTGTATGGGTTCCGTTACTTCTGGCTTTTCGTCTATTTCGACAACTTGCTCCACAATTGGCCCTTCAACAACTGGCGTAATTTCCTTTACGGGTTTTGGTGATATTTCAGATTTTTTCTCAACAAGCTTTTTCTCAACCAGTTCTTTAACAACTTTCTTTTCGACGATCCTAGGCTTCTCTACCGGTTTAGTTTTTGGTTTAGGTACTTCTTTTACAATTTTTTTTTCGATTTGTGTCTGCACAGACTGTGGTAAGGACAACGATGCCATCTCCAATATAATTGGTGGTTTCTCTTCTTTCTTGAAAATTTCTGTTTTGAATAGTGCAGAAATCGAAACAATGAGAAAAACAGGAACAAAAAAACTAGCAAAAATAGAAAAGCTAATATTCGCAACGCTCTTATAAGTTCGTTTTATCATTGGTTGCTAACCCTAGTTGTTTTGCACCACTCGATTTTGCAGCATCAATCACTTTTACCAATATTTCAGTAGTCGCCATTTTATCCGCATTAATAATCACAGGGAGAGAATTATTCACTGTTAATTGGTTTTTCAACACACGCTCCAAATCTTTTATGGCCAGTTTCTTATCTTGGAAAAATAGGCTGCTTTCCGCATCGATTTTAACGATTAAGTGATCGTCGGAAACCGAAGTAGCCTGTTCCGATTCAGGCTTTTCAATAATTACGCCTTTGTCATCAGGAAAAACAGTCGTTACCATAAAGAAGATGAGCAGTAGGAATACGACATCCACTAAAGGAGACATATTTATTTCCGGATTTTTTACTTTAATCGTGGGGAGTGTTAGCTCATGCATGATCTAGCTTCCCTTTATAAATTTCGAAATCACGGTGCAGAACCACTTGCATAGCTTGCCCAGTAACATCAAACAACGCGTTCACTTTATTCACTAGCAAATGATGACAAAATATAACGGGAATAGCGATGATCAATCCACTTGCAGTGGTAATAAGGGCTTGGGAAATACCACCAGCCATAGCATCCGCCTCACCACTACCATGTACGGCGATCACATCGAACACGTTAATCATCCCTGTTACGGTACCAAGCAACCCGAGCATGGGTAACAAAGAACCGAGTGTACCGATGGTAGATAATCCGTTATTTAACTTTGGCATTATATCGGTGATATGAATATTCAGTTCTTTCTCGACATCACTTTTATTTTCTACATCTTGCCAATTAATACGATCCATCAAATAAGAGATTGGGCTATTTGAACGATGCTGCTCTGCAGACGGTACAAACTGTTTATCCGCTAATAATTCTTGATAATCTAATCTAGCATTTTTTGTTGCTTGCAACACACCCAGCGTATGCCAACTTAATAACATCATTGCAAGAATTGCGACCGCGAGAATAACCCACATAATAGGACCACCGCTTTGCATAAGTTCCCAAAACTGATTATTAATTTCTGATAAATAATTCATCATTTTCTCCTGATTATTATTGATTTAGAACTCAGCTTCTACGCCAATGAATGGAAAGAAAGCTAAACCAGTAACCTCGGTGGGATTTTCGAAATCGGAAAAATCCGCCTCATATTCGTAGTCAACAACATTTTTTCTAAGCGTCACATTTTGAATGTCGATATAAAACTTTATTTTCGACTCGTTAAACAGGATATTTCGACTTAAACGAAGATCAAATTTGTAGTAGTTTGGTAAACGTGATGCATTATGTTTTTCATAATCAGCAAGCCATCGGCTATCAGGATCATTCTCGTCTTCTTGATGTCTACCAATAATCTGAGTATATGGTTTTCCAGAACGAGCTTCCGCCTTCACACTCCAATCCCATTTCTTCCAGCTTCCTGGCATCGGCTGTCCCCACACTGCGGTGAGCGTTAACGGTTGGTCCCCCGAAAATTCACGTGTTACATCTGTTATAAGGTTTGTTCTTCTGGATTTTGCGTAAGAAAGCCCTAACCAACCGAATTTTCGATTTTTCGCTTCCCGTTTAAAAAAGATATCAAATCCATATGCCTCGCCCTTACCTTGGTTTTGATAAATATCAGGCGGATCATTTTCATCAATAGTTACCACTAAATTCTTCATTGGCTTGTGATAGGCTTCCGCCTTCACACTGTAAAGGGGAGAAAATTTATGCTCAATGCCAACAATACGATGTTCGCCCTCTTCTAACATCAAATCGGGGTTTCCAAAATCTTTAACCACTTCTGGACCTGCTGGTGGTTGTAGATATCTTCCCCAACTACCGGTTAGCAGTGTTCTTTCCGTTAGCTGGTATTCAACACTGGCACGGGGAGAAAACTCTTGCGCAACAAAACCGCCATTAGAAGTAAAATAAGTGTGACGCAATCCTAAAGTCGTTACCAACTTATCATTCCACTGGTAACGGTGTTTCACAAAAGGTGAAAATTCTTTAAATTTCATTTTTACGTCTAGGCGATATTTCTCTGCACTTGTGAAATCCAAATCAAGATCGTTTTCATCTTGAGGGCGAGAGATATATGCTTCCACAGGTGCCGTGTAATATCCCAGTGAAGCCCCCATCGTCCATGTAGTTTTTTCATCTTGAAACCACTTTACATTTGGTCTCGACATGAAGGATTTTTCGTTAACTTTGAGATAAAAGGGTTGTCCATTTTCATCTTGTCCAATGTTCAATGCTTCATCGTACGTGTAGTAAGTAAAGTTACCAGAGAAGTTAATCTTATCTGAAAGCTGTTTATTCCAAATCAAGCCAGTTGATTGGTACTCTTGCTCAATAGCTAGCTTTCCAGCTAGCTGAGGATCACCTTCTGCAGAATCACGCAGTTCCAACTTCATTTGATCTTGCGCTGCAAAATAATAAGCATCAAGATAACCGTCTTGAATTTGGTGTCGGTATTTGGCTTGGATATCATAAAACTGCGGAACTTGAATTACTTGATCGGGATCATCTTCATCACCGTCGGTAATAAATTTATTTGCTGCTTCCGGTGAAATAATTAAGTCGTAATAACTTCTACGCGCACCGATATAAAAACTGTCGTTGCTATTCTCCGAAACCGGGCCTTCAATCAAAAAGGAACTCGCGATAGTCGATATATCCAACTTAGTTCGAATTCGATCTTTTTTTGGCGCTCTCAGCTTCGCATCGATTACACCGCCAAGTGCATCACCGTATTCTACGGGAAAGCCACCGAGGAATAGATTGATATCCTGAAGCAAACCGGCGTTTACCGTAGACCACATTCCGCCGAAGTGATAAAGATAGCCGACCGGTACACCATCCACCAATGTAATATTTTCATCATTTCCACTACCACGCATATAAACCATAGCAGTATCTTCACCACTAGACACAACTCCGGGCAGTGAAGAAATCGCTTTAAGAGGATCCCCACTGGAACCTGCAGAACCAATGAGTTCTTTCGTAGCAAGTTGGATCTTCGAATTTTTTTCGACGATACGATCTGCAACCACTTCCATACCTTCGCCTTCGATTTGTATCGGTTCGATATAAAAGACGAAATTATTTTTTCCAGTTTCTACGTCAAAAATATGTGTTTCGTAGCCAGCACTAAGAATTTTAATCTTTTTTGGTGGTTCTATATCGTAAAACTCAGACTTGCCCTGATCAGAGCTGTACTCATACTCTTCACTCGCCATAAGTACAACCATCGCTCCTTCTACTGGATCACCAGTACCCTTCTGTTTGACGATGATTGTAAATTTTTCAATGGTTGACGATGCAGCCTTAATCGCTGTGAGATATAACTTAGCATTACTTTCTGCAACAGTACCTTGCCATTCTTGATAACCTTTACCAATTGCCTTGAACGGCGTTGGCAATGTTAAATCGGCAAAGGTTACTTGCCCTTCCCCATTACTTGTTTCAAAGTCGCCCGTGTCGCTAACAATAACGGTGATATCTGATATTGGCTTTTTACTGTTGTTGTCGTAAATGACAAGAGATACGCTTTCGGCTAATGCGGAATGTGAAAATAGAACGCATAATGCAGATATAGGAAATATCTTATGCAAATTGGATTTCATAACTTATCCTCGTTTGTTTTGGTATGAAACCCAAGTAAGAGGAAGAAGTGTTACTTTTTTTAAACAGAAAACCGGCGTTACGCCGGCTCTTCTAAATAATGAAGATTAATACTATAAACTCAGCAAAATACCGGCGCTAGCGCCAGGCCAAACCTTACCGGCCTCCTTACCGAAATAGGTTTCACTTTTTGCATTATCTCTTTCGTGCCGCTCAGTCGTATTAATAGAAACGCCTCCGAACAGCTTTATCATTGATGAAAGTTCGTAATTGACCGTAACTCCGGCCGTCGCTACCGGAGAAAAGAAACTACATACTGTACAGTCAGTCCCCTCCTCTCCATCGTCTTCTAAGAATCGCGCGCCGATTGTCGCTTCATAATCCATTGAAAAATTCTCAATGATCGGATGATTTACACCTAAACCCCATTTAATACGAGTATATGATCCTTCACTAGTTGTTTTCGTGCCGACGGAAAAGATGTTATATAAAAATTTAGCTCCAGATTTAATAATCAGGTTTTCATAATCAGACTCATCGTATCCGCCACCAATATCAAAGCGACCATTACCAATTGTGTTAATTACACCAAATGCAATCCCATCGTTACGATCAGCAATATTAAATAAACCTAACTGAAGATTTCCCGCGTGCTTAGCAATATTTAGTGCGCCAATTTGTGCTCCGGTAATTTTTCCTGAAGCGACATTCGTTAACGCAGAAACTTGAGAGCCAATAACATCACCGCCTGCACTGTTAAAAATAGCAGCGCCTTGAAAACCGAGCACATCTCCTGAGACAAAATTAGCAATTCCTGCCACTTGCCCGCCAGCGAGATCACCGCGAGTTATCGCAATTGCTCCCGCACCCTGGCCACCATCTAAATCACCAGAAACGATGCTCACAATCCCAGCTCCTTGGCCGCCTTTAACATCGCCTTCTGTGATAGCAACCACGCCAGCACCTGCACCACCTTTAAGTTCGCCACCAACCAAACTCACGATGCCAGCACCTTGGCCACCCTCAACATTCTCTCGTGTTACAGCAACAAACCCAGCACCTTGGCCGCCATATAAGTTCTCGCCCACATAGGAAAAGCCAGCCGCGCCCTGGCCGCCCACAACATCACCTTTAATCATTGCGCCTAAATATCCGATGGAGACTTTCGCTGCATCAGAGTGACTGCCAATCAATTGTAAATCCACATTAACAAACTCTTTTTTGTTTTCATCTTTTGGTAGTGGATAAGATAGCCCAGGAACAAGTGAAATTTTAAGCGGTATTTTTTGATATTCTTCACTTAGCTCTTGCCAACGGCGCTCAATCTTATTATCCGTAGATTCTTCTGCTTGAGCATTAGTATTCTCCGATACCGCGTTGTCACCGCGAGATACAGTTTTAATTGGATCAACTCGATGAAATTGTCCGAATCTCAATATATTCTGCTGATTACGTTTTATAGTAAAAGCCGCTTTATAAAGCACACCGAGTCTATCCAAGGTAATCAAATAAGTCTGCGGTGCCAAACTCACATCCATCAAAATATTGGGTGATTTATTTAACTCGACAACTAATCTGCCAGCCTGATTACGAACATACAATCTACCACTGAGTTCTTTTTCAATCTGAATCCGTGCGACCGCATTGTCTAATTCTGTTAACACCAAATCACCCGCACCTGCCAATTTAAAATCGTAGGCAGCATGTTGTGCACCATTTAGCGAGTGTTCGGTTTTCGCTAATGTTTCGTGGAAAGCGTATTGATAAGCCTCGTTTAGTGTCACCTTTTTATCTAATGTTGTATCTCCCGCTCCGCGAAGCGCTGAAACTAAATAGTGAGTAAAATAGGCACCTCCCACAGCATCAGATTCCTGGGCGTTTTCGCTGGCTGAACTCGACGTTAAAAAAGCATAACCTTGCACGTGAGAAGACTCATCAACCATGAAAGGTGGCTTATGTTTTCCTCCCTTTACTCGCGTAAATGCTCCTGAGGCACAGGAATCAAGCACTGCAATTTGCACATCAGCAGTTACCCCAGTCAACGCTTTTTTCAAACGTGAATACGTTAAACGTTCTTCACCTAACAGCAATCCCTTTTCATCAGAATGGCCTGAATAGTAAAAAAATAGCTCTATGCGTTTTACTTTATCTCTGTCTTCATCAATACGTTTTTGAATTCTTGCAATCGCTTCAACAATTTCGTCGGGAGATGGCTCCAACAATAATAAGCGATTACCACTTTCAAGCCCACCGAGTTCTTGCAATACTTTCGCTAATGAAAGCGCGTCAGTTTCTGCATAATGAAGTGGTACCCGTTCAGCGCCACCATTATTTGCTGCTGTAATAACAGCATAGCGTTTTACGACATTTGTTGAGGCAGTCGCATTTCCGACAAAACATATCAACAGTAAAACGATTTGAAAAATGGCATATACCCTTAATTTTCTCATTGCGTTACCTTTTTAATGGTAAACACGTTCTGCTCGAATTGCTCCGGTAGGCCTTCAATTAATCTCATATTTTTATCAACAATTTTTGCGCTATTTTCGATAATACGCATTATATCATCCAACTGGAATTTTTGATTTGAGGTTATAAAAAAGAAGTGTTCGAATTCGGGCGCGTCATCCAGCTCATAAGCGCGCTGTAACATAAATTCACCACTGGGATTCATCTTAAACAGCGTGGCTTCTTCAAAAGGAAAATGTTGTGTGACTATTCCTCGACCGTCTATTGAAACAATCACCCCATATTGGAAACCGGCTGCCACGTATGAGAGCTGTAATGTATCACCTTCGCGAAGATTCTGATGTTCTCGCAACTGTTCATGGCCTGTTTTTGTTTGTAAATAGATGTTCAAATGCGGAGTCAACCCTTTAATTCGCACACCATCTTCAGAAACGATAAGGTCAGGGTTCAGATCGGGCGCACCATTATTAAACATGATAGCTGATACAGCAACTATAGCGACAACGGGTATAGCGTACGCCAGTTTATTCCAGAACAGATTAGAAGCAGGCTTTTCTTGAGCTTGTTGTTTTTTAATTTCTCGTGTTTTTAGACGATAGTTAATTTCTCGAATTACCGTTTGTTCATCATAAACATCATTGATTTCACTGTTTGAAGCCAGAATAGCATTCACTCTTTTGCGTAATTCATCATTCACCGCAAGTTCTTTTTCCACTTCATCTGCAGCATTAACGGAAAGTTCTCCCAGCACATATTGCTCAAGTATCAAATTTGAAAATCGATCTATCATAAATCTGCTCCTTGCACTAACTGTACTGAATCTCCCAATTGTCTTAATCGTTTTCGAACACCCGACACCGACATTTTCACGTGCTCTGCCACTTCTTCCAATGTCATCCCATCGTAATAGTGCATAACGGCAATTGTTCTTGTAGATTCCGGATGTCTTTTAAATAATTTGTTGAGAAAGTTTCCGGCACTAATTTGCTCTGAAATATCAGCACTATTCGCAATTTCATGTAACACTTTATGCTTCTCCGGCTCTTCTTCGCTGAAATCACGATATACAATCCGTTTGTTATCCCGGATTATATTCAGACAATGATTCGTTGCAATGGTATACAACAACGAGGAAGGCGCATCAGCATTCAAGCGATCTTTGCGCTCGACTAACTTCACGAAAACATCCTGCATGGCATCAAAAGCTAATGCTTCATCTTTTAACAGTTGCCGGCATCGCCGCAATACCATACCGTTATACCTTTTATATAGTTCTTCTACGTCTAGCTCCAACGCCGAATCCTCATTTTTTAGATTTAACACTCGCTATCTACAAAAGTGTTACTTTATTTCCCAAGAATCATATCACATTGATTTTACTTGTGTTTTACAGAAATCCAACATTTAAAGTAACACATTTCCTGCCATCCCGGGTTGAAGAATATGATTAGACATTCAACCTAGATTAATCAGTTGAACCACAATTTATAGCACACCAAAAGTAGGCGCTTTAGGCGATCATTTGATTTGCTTAGCTATATGAAAAGTGTTTGATTCACCAACCAGGTGAACGCAAAACTTTTCATTCGACAATTGCTCCTGCATTGTTCTAACTACGCCCATCCATGGGCTAGTACGCTAATCAAGCCAACTACTTGCACTCTAAACGTGCGGCCAACTGATTATTCTAGGTTCAACAGTATCAACTAATTACGGCAACAGGAGTTCAAAATGAAATCAATAAAAAATATAGCAGCACTTTGTGTTTTATTGACAACGGCATCTGCAGTCACCGCACTTGAACGCGAGTCAATTTTCAATGGAGAAGTGGTTTCCCATGGGGGCTTTGGTGGATTAAGTCTCAAAACTACCTCTCTAAATGGAGAAACAGAAGTCATGGCTGGCGGAAAAGGCGCATGGCTGATTAATCACAGCACCTATATCGGCGGTGCAGCATACGGCACCAAAGACAACCTGGACAATACCAATTTAGAAATGGGGTATGGCGGATTATTAATAGGCCATATTTTTAAACCAAGTAAACTTGTGCACTACAATATAGAACTACTAGCTGGTGGTGGTGGTTTGGGAGAACAATATGAGCACAGGAAAGATAGCGATGAATACAAAGGAGATGCATTTGCCTTTTTTGAACCCGGTGTGAACGTAAGTCTAGCCCTAACTAAATTTGCAGATATCTCCCTGGGTGCTTCTTATCGACTTGTTGATGGGACAAATCAGGACATTTTATCTGATTCAGATTTAAGTGGTTGGTCTGTGAATAGCAGTATTGTGTTTGGTAAATTTTAGTTATTGGAATGGCACAGAAGAGTCAACCCTAGCGTTGCAAAAGATATTGTATTAAAAAGCTTTTAGAGCTTGCATAGTAGTGTTTTTACCCCATTTTTCTGGTTTGAGCTTAGTCACTCTAAGTGAAATCCAGAAAAATGGGGTGAAAACGATAATATGCTACTATAAAAGCAGTAACGCGGTTTTTAACCTATATTTTTTGCAACGCTAGGGTTAACCTTCTGTGTCGCTCTCAATCATCAAAAAAGGAGATTAGTGAGTAACGAGTTTTGTGGAGCTTATTCCCCGGTCGGTGATCACATCAAGACGGACGTCGATAATTCGTTTCATCTCTTCCACATGAGAGATCACACCAACCATTCGACCACTCGCACGAAGTTCTAATAAGGTATTAATTGCGAGTTCTAGAGACTCGGGATCTAAACTGCCAAACCCTTCATCTATAAATAACGTATCAAGGCGAATACCTCCAGCATAGGCTTGCACAACATCGGATAGTCCCAACGCTAATGCCAATGCAGCCATAAAACTTTCACCACCAGATAATGTTGCAGCTGGCCGAAGTTTACCAGTGTAAGAATCCTCCACTTCCATTTCCAACCCGGACTTGCTGCGCTTATCACCAACACTTTCTTTCCGATACAGTTGATAACGACCTTTACTCATTTTGTGAAGACGATAACTCGCTTCAGTCAGCACATCATCGAGCAGCACCGACAAAACAAATCGTTGCAAACTTAAATTATGCGGATTTTTCCCGTTACTTACATCAGACAGCTTGCCAATAACACCATATTGCTTTTCTAGCTTTTCTAGCTGAATAATTGACTTTTTCAATTTATCACGTGTTTTGATCAACGAATATTGACGTTGTTCTGTTTTATGGTATTCGCTATCCAGCCTGTTTTTATTACTCTCTGCAATTTCCTCAACCTCTTTGAGTTTATTTATGTCTGGTCGAGTTTTATTTTTAATTGCTGAATTTTTTTCATCTAGTTGCTTTTGTGTTAATAGCTTTTCATCTTCATATTGTCGAATAATATCAATTAATCTTTGTTCTTGGTTCTTTTCTAACTTAGCATTAAGAAAATGTTGTTCAGATTCAAACACACTTTGTTGTAAGTTTCTCTGCCAATCAGTCAACAACGTATTATAGAGTGTTTCACTATTCTTCTCGTTAGCAGTTGCAGATGCTAACGCAGTTTCTGCCGACACGTTAGCCTCTCGCGCTTGTTGATAAGCTCGATTCGCCTTTTCAATTTTTCGTTTAAGTGAATCACGCTCGCTGACTAACTGGCTTATTGCATTTTCTAAAGTATCAGCTGTTCGATATTGTTCAGGGAGTTCATTTTCTTTATTTGAGAGTTCTGCTTTCGCCGCCGCAAACACACTACTATTTTCCAAATTTATTTTTTGCGCCTTGTCCATCTCGATTTCTAGTGATCGAATGTCACTTTTAATGCCATCTATCTGCTTTTGCAAGACAAGCAATCCTTCCGCTGTTTTTTGCAGTGCTTCTATTTCGTTTTTTAACTGAGCATAATGTTCACGAATTTCATCTAATGACAAATCGGGATATTGAGTACCACTTATCTTTTCCTCATCGATCAAAGATAAGATATTCTTTCGCTCTTCTTGCTTAATCAATTTATCGCGAATGATTTTTTCCATCTGTAGACGAGACTCTTCAGCAAGCTTTTGAGCCTTATTCAACTCTTGTTCGGTAGGTAGTTTATCGTCGGAATATGCTATTAATGGGTGATCTATTGATCCACAAACTGGGCAAGGCTTGTCGCTACTCAAATGCGAGGCCAATACGCTGGCTTGACCTTTCTGCCAAGCCTGTTCGTATATTTCTTTATCACGAAGTTTTTGTTGACAAATTATATTGATTTCGTTCTCTTGATTTTCCAGACCTGTTATTTCTTTTTCGATTTTCTTATGTGATTGATGAAGATCAGTTATTTTACGAATCGCTTTACCCTGCTCCTCCAATTTTTCTAATTGAATTTTCTTTTCTGGCAAAACCTGGAGAATTTGATTTTGGGTTTGCAAGGTTTTCTCACACTGTTCTAGCTCTTTTCTTAACCGCTGCAACTGACTTTTCTTATCACTTAACATTTTTTGACTGGTATTTAGTGCTTTTTCTGCAATTACCAAATTTTTTTGAGCATCTTGTAATTGTTGGCTCCGTTGACGATAGCTTTCCAGCATCGTTATCTCTGCATTGAGTTTTTGAAATGTTTCTTCTTGTCCGGGTATCTTTTTCTTGTCCTCTTCCAATTTTCGTAGAGCTTTCTTAGCACCATTCAACACTGCACGACACTCAGAGAGTTCCTGTTGGTTCTTAATCAATGTAATTTTCTGTTTTTCTGTTTCTTGAAAGCTGGGAGATATTTCTTGTGCCTTAATCGATCCATCCAATTTAATTTTTTGTTGATCTATTTCAGACTGCTGATGGAGGAGTTGATCATATTTATTCTGCGTTTGTATTTGCTCAATAAATGCGTTTTCAGACAGCTGTGCTTCTTGTAAAGCGACATGTGCCTGCCGTAAAACAGCTTCGGCAGTTCGCTTTTTCTGCTCTAGTTCTTTTAAATCTTCTGTGATCGTTTTAAGTTGAGTCTGTAGTTGTTCCCTATTTTCCAGCTCACTAGCTTCTAACATGGCATTTTGTTGCAGTAAAACATTTTTTATCTGACTCGTAAGAAAATTGGCCTGATCTCTCAACTTAGTTTGTAAACGACTATAAACATGCGTTTGAAAAAGTTGTTCAAATATTTTTTCTCTATCTTCTGATTTCGCTAACAATAGATCCCGAAATTTCCCCTGAGGAAGAACCATCACTTGCCGAAACTGTTCGGCACTCAAACCCGTGAGATTGATTATTTCACCGGTAACTTCAGTGATTTTTGGTCCGACCAATAGTTTCTCATCATCTCCATCCAACTGATATAAATGTGCTTGCGCTTTCTGCTCAGTAACTCCCTCACCTCTTGCTTTAGGTCGGACTTGATCAGGGATGCGTGTAATCCGATAACTTCCGCTAGTTATCTTAAATTCCAGTGTCACTTCAGTTAAGGTGCTAGGATCAGCATGATCACAACGCATCTGTTTTGCTTCACGCTCATTGCCTGTAGTCTCACCATACAAAGCAAAACAGATGGCATCAAAAATAGTACTTTTCCCTGAACCTGTTGGTCCATTAATCAAAAATAGTGGGTTATCCCCAAGCTCATCAAAATTGATCTTCTCCACACCGGCAAACGGACCAAACGCAGACATATATAAACAAATCGGGCGCACCTATTTGTCCTCGCCTTGATGAATCTGATCTAATAATTCAGCAACAATCTTTGTGGCATCTTCATCCAGTTCATCATTTGTCATCTGCTGATAAAAATCGAGAAACATAGGCATTTCACCTTTTTTTAAATTTTCCTTTTTCAATAACTGGCGCTCACCAGCTAATTTTAAATTAGGTTTTTCCAGTTGCAATACATTTGGATAAACCTCACGTAATTTTGCCATGGGTTCGTATAGCGCGTGTTTATCCAATAATCGAATGAGAAGATAATCGTCAGAATTAGCATCGTCTGTCGCGTTGGCGATAATTTCGTTCAACTCTCCTTCAATGATTCGCATATTGCGCAGTGGATTAAGCGGAATTTTTTCAATAGAACATTCACCAACAGCATCCATGTCTACAATGGTGACAGATTTTTTCTGTCGAGCCTCTGAAAAAGAGTACTTCAAGATAGATCCAGAATATCGAATGGCTTCGTTACCTTTAAACTGAGGCCCGTGTAAATGCCCTAAAGCTGTATAGTGAAAGTTCGTAAATAGACTATAATTAACCTTATCCGCTCCACCCACGGATAATGGTCGCTCCGAATCGCTCTCTTCACCACCATCAATAAAGCAGTGAGCTATAACAACACTACGTACCTCTGAATCGTTACACGCTTTAATAGTTTCAATTAACGCCTGCATAGCGTCTTGATGGTTGTGAACATCTACACCTAACACGTCTCGAACAGCAGCGGGATCTGCATAAGGAATTCCATAAAATTCCACTTTCCCGTGGCTATCGTTTAGGATCACTGGTTCGGTGAATTTACCAAGTTGACTAATAATATGAACCCCACTCTTCGCCAACTGACGTGCGCCAAAAGCAAGGCGTTGAGCACTATCATGATTACCGGAAATAATAACAACAGGAATCTGGAGTTTATGACTAATTTGATCAATCACATCATCAAGTAATGCGACCGCGCCTGCTGGGGGTATTGATCGATCGTAAATATCACCAGCAATCAAAACAACATCGATGTTTTGCTGTTCGATGACCGAAATTAATTGATTCAGAACGTGTTGTTGATCTGCAATCAATGAAACGTTATGAAATTGCCGGCCTAGATGCCAGTCTGAGGTGTGTAGAATCCGCATGGGAGGATTATAGAGAGTTTTTGCGGAAAGTTAAGAGGTTGATCGGCTTTGGAAATGTTTATCCAAAGGAGAATTAGGTTACCGAAAGAATTAGCGAACTAGCTTACTTAATGAACATTATTTTGGTACGTAACACGTTATCGTTCCTCGCTACAACTTTTATTCTCGGACGGCCTCTTCTTTAAAAACTCTATCATCACAGTCGTAGGATTAGATTCTGCACCCGCTTCATCAATAACCACATAAGTCAATTTCTTAGCCCCACCAACAGTTGCAACCTTTGATGGGTAAACAAAATCACCGTTTAAATCTATTTGCAATTCGCCGCGATCAGGATTTACTGAGCTAATTCAATAATCTAAACACACTATTAGAATATGTTGGATAAATAGCAAAGTAAATTAGTTAAATTTTGACCACCCCCCTGTCGTTAACAAACACTGGATAGAGTTTGAACTGATTCACAGATTTTCAACTTGATAATTGACAATCCGCTTAAATTTGAAAGTGTGAAGTATGTAATGAAATCTATCTGCGCGTTAACGGTAAAGTGACTCTCACTTTCAGTTTTCGCAACCGTCTGGTTATGACGGGATATCCAAATCCCAGTCATGTTATTTCTGTATTACGTTAACATGAGGTATTCGAAATATGAGTACACGGACATTGAGTAAATCCCGTAAGTCAACAACATCTAATCCACACCTTAGTCCGATGGAGACCGTCGAAAAGCGGTATGCAATCTGGCAAAATGTTCTCGCGGTAGCAAAACGGAATAATGCAACCATTTCCGAGATTAGCGAGGTAATAGGAAAAGATTCAGGCTTACAACAAGAAATCATTTTCTTAGCGAAATGCGCGAAAAACTACAACGGAAAAAAAATCACTTCAGTTGAACAAGCAATTATGCTTGTAGGAATTGAACGAATTTGTAACGCCGTTGAAAAACGTCGTAAGTTGGAACTCATCGCTTGATCAATATGAAATAGTAATATCCTGGTATCATAAAATGGTATCAGGATTCTTGTTTAACCCTAACGTTGCATAAGCTATCGGCTTTGAAGCGGAAATGCCCGCAGGTCTTGCTCGTATGATCTATTGGCCAGACGAAGCGGAAGGTTACCATTGGGCCGTGGTATCAAAAAAACAAAAAAGGTTGGAAACGATTTGTGGAACATCACTATTTCCCTGAGAAATAGCGCATATGGATCAACTCCCCTACCTCATCAGTAAATCCCCAATGTTGATAAAAGGCTTTCATCTCTGGTAAACAATTTAAATCGATATGTTCCACATCCATTAATTCTGGATGTCGAAAAACAGCATCCATCACAAGTTTACCAAGCTGTTTTCCTCGATAGTCGGGATGAACAATCAAATCATAAAGAGTGGCTTTGTAGGTGTAGTCTGTTAACAATCGACAAAAGGCAATCAGATTTTCTGTAGCGTCTTCAAAAGCAATGATGATGCTTGAATGTTTCAGCATTTTTTCAATATCTGGCTTTGTTCTAGCATTACACCAAAACTCGTTTTTATAAAGCGAGTGTAACTGATCTATTTGATGAGCACGTAAATATGTTAAGGGTTTATATACCATGTTATTACTGAGTCGGGAATAAAGAATACACACCAAAATATACTGTTGGCAGCAAGGACGCTGCCGTCAAGCTTATAGGGATATATTTACAGCGTGTCTATTTTGGTGTGTATTCTTTATTTCTGTTTCATTAGTACTTAACTCAAAAAGTTAGTCTGTAATTTAGACCATTATATTTATTCATCAATATTTATACAGATTAAAATTGATGCAATACGAGCAAATAATATTCAGCTAGATGAGCGTCGTTACAAAAAGTTACAATAATTAACAACTTAAGTCATTTTAAGTGACTATAATTAGACGTTAATAAGCTCAATAATCAAACAGAGGATGTCATGGTCAAAATCAAAACAGGTATTGAGAACGGCTTCGGGAATATTGGCCGATCTATTTATGACAACAAGTTTAAAACACTATTTGCTGTACTTGTTATTATCGTGGGCCTCCTATCACAACTACCAAAAATCACCATAGATACCTCAAACGAAGGCTTTCTACATGAAAACGATCCTACTTTAATTCAGTATAACCAATTCCGCGAACAATTTGGTCGAGATGAAGTTGCTATATTAGCCATCAAAACACCCGAAGTTTTCACTGATTCATTTCTGAATAAATTAAATAATTTTCACAATGAATTGGAGGAGAATGTTCCCTATCTCGATGATATAAACAGCCTAATCAATGCTCGCAATACTCACGGTGAAGAAGATGCGTTGATCGTTGATGATCTATTTGAAGAGCTTCCTAAAACCGCTGAGGAAATGTCTGAAAAAAAATCATTGGCTATGGATAACCGCTTACTTAAAAACTTGGTTATCTCAGAAGACGCCGAGTTCACTACGATTATGATTCGCACCAGCGCATATGCAACAGAAAGTGACGATGATGAAGATTTGACCGGGGGCTTTGATGATGAAGAGAGCACTCCGGCAAACAGAAGTAAAGAGAAACCGCAATTTTTAACCGACGCACAAAACTCCGAATTAGTCGGTAAGGTGCGCGAAATTGTAGAAAAGTATAACGCAGATGATTTTGAAATTTATGCTGCAGGCTCACCCATTGTCATA
>Ga0316204_10004973_pt1 | contig 22832 bp, 17 predicted proteins | sample 6monrhotite_MG_2_FD_205661 | JGI IMG/M metagenome (GOLD analysis project Ga0316204, IMG submission 205661) | Microbial mat bacterial communities from mineral coupon in-situ incubated in ocean water Damariscotta River, Maine, United States -... | ecosystem: Environmental > Aquatic > Marine >... | reverse complement strand
CCCCTCTCAGGCAAGTCTCCTCGTTCCTCGTCGTCGCCTTTCACTCCCCTGTGCAGTGACTCTCGGGTCGTCTGGCATGCCCACTTGGGTTTGCATCCATTGCGAAACCTGGCCGGTTTTACAGAGTGGGTTCGCAGAAGAACAACACCTGGTTGCCGTCGAAAACCGTCCACGTGTTCGCAAGGTCTTGCCTCCTGATGTCGCCTTGCGGCGAGGCATCTGACGTCGCAACACCCTCTCGCCTCGGCGCTGGGACGTCGCGTTCCTCAGAGGTATGCCTTCGCAGTTGGCGCGCGCCGTGCGGCGCGTGTTGACGGAAGGTGGGGGCTCAGCGAGACCGCATCAGGGCCTGGTACGCCTTCGCAGTTAGCGCGCCGCTCGGAGCCGCTCGGAGCCGCTCTGAAGCCGCTCTGAAGCCGCTCGGAGTCGCTCTGAAAGAGGAGAGGAGAGGAGGAAGGTGGGGACTCACTGTAGGGTGGGAGCTGTTGGGGAGCGGATGCGCGAATGCGCGGATGCGCGGGAGGGCATCCTGGTCAACGGGCTGTGAGCAGACCTGCTGAAACTACTGTGCGTTTAATGAGATGTCTCTGCGTTCAGACCTGTGGCAGGCAACAGAACGTTGGAGCTCGGCGTACCGCGGGGTAGAAAGCAGTCGAGACAAGGAGATTCAGATGGTGGCGTTGTGGGCAATGTTGGCGTGCGGTGGTGGACAGGTGCCGGAGCTCGAGGGCACCGCACCGGACAGTCCGCAGATCCAGGATCTGCAGGTGAGCCTGCCGCACTCCGTCGACGTCGGTGAGTCCGTCTCCATCGACCTGAGCTACACCCTGGCGACCTCCTGCTGGACGACACGTACAATCCTGACCGAGCCCGAGCCCCACCAGCTCGTCCAGACCACCACCTACGAGCCCCGCGATGGGAAGTGTCCCCAGGTTCCCAGCCCGCATGAGAGCACGCTGACGATCGACGCCGACGAGCCCGGGGACTGGTCGCTGACGCTGATCCTGGATGGCCAGGAGCGCGTGCAGCGCTCCTTCACGGTGAACCCGGCCTGACAGCGCCGCCCATCGGCGGGCCTGTCAGAACCGACTCGTCTTCAACATGTCCGCTCGAATCACCATCTCCAGCAGCTCCACCCGCTGGCCCTCCAGCAGTGGATCCTCACGCTCAACGGCGTCCAGAATCCCCCACAGCTCCGCATAGTCCACCGCCACCGTGTGCGGGCTGTCCCGAAGCTGCTCCGCCAGCGCCGCCGCCACAATCGCCGTGCGCAGGTCCGGCGAGGCGTCCGGGAACTCCCAGGTGATGAGCGAAGCCGGGAAGGTCGTCACCCACTCCACCGCCGGCGCCTCAGGGCCCGGCGGCTTCGCCCGCAGGCGCACGGTGGCCAGATCGTCCCTCCGGCTGCGGCTGTCGGTGAGCCGCACCTCGTAGATGGCCGTGACCTGATGACCCGCGCCGATCTCTCCCCCGTCCACCTCGTCCTCGCGGAAGTCGTCGTCGGCGATGAAGCGGTTCTCGTAGCCCAGCAGGCGATACCGCTCGACCCGGTCCTCGTCGAAGCCCACCTGGATCTTCACGTCCCGGGCGATGACCTCCAGCGTGCCCGCCGCGTCTCGCCCGAAGACCCGCGCGGCCTCCTGCTCCGAGTCAATGTAGAAGTAGTTGCCGTCCCCCTGATCCGCGAGCTGCTCCATCAGGGTGTCCTGGTAGTTGCCCACGCCGAAGCCGATGGTGCTCAGGGTGATGCCCCGGCCCGCGTACTGCCCGATGTTCTCCAGGATGGCCTCGTGGCTGCTCGGCCCCACGTTGGCGTCGCCGTCGGAGAGCACAATCACCCGGTTGACGTGCCCGTCGACATAGGCGGCGTCGGCCATCTCGTAGGCGAGACCGATGCCGCTGGACATCGCCGTGGAGCCCCCCGCGCTCAGCGCGTCCAGCGCCCCCTCGAAGACGTCGTAGCGGCTCGCCGGGGTCGGCGGTAGCACCCGCTGCACGCTGCCGGCGTAGGTCGCCAGCGCCACTGTGTCATCCGGATCCAGCGTCTGTACGAGGTGCCGCAGGGACCACTTGACCAGCTCCAGCTTGTCGGCGGAGCGCATGGAGCCGGAGTTGTCGATCAGCAGCGTCAGGTGCATCGGTGTGGCGATCTCTTCCGAGGTCTGCTGCCGCCCCTGCACGCCGATCCGCAGGATGTGGCGCTCGGGATCGGCGGGGTGAGGGGTGGCGGCCATGTGCACGGCGAAGGGTGCGGGGTCGCCTTCGGCCTCGCCGGTCGGCGCCACGTAGTCGTAGTCGAAGTAGTTCACGAACTCCTCGACCCGCACGCCCGCCGCGGACGGCTTCTGCCAGCTCCGCAGCTTGCGGCGGGCCAGGGTGTAGCTGCCGGTGTCCACGTCGGCGCCGAAGGTGGACAGCGGATCCTCCTCGGTGTTCGTCCAGCCGTTGGTGCCGTAGTGCGTGTAGCCCTCGGCGCCGCTGCGCCCCGACCCGCCGCCCGAGCCCATCCCCATGGAGCCCATGCCGCCAGCCCCGATCCCGCCCATGACCCCGTACCCCAGGCCGCTGTCCGGCGGCGGGGCAGGGGACAGCTCGGCGGTGTGCACCACGACCTCGCCGCGCTCTACCGTGAGGCCCGCCAGGGTCGTCGGCAGGTAGAGGTTCCGGTCGCCGGGCTCGACCTGCACGGTGTAGTCGCCGGGGGCCAGCCCCAGCCAGTCGCCGCACCCTTCGTAGTCGGTGCTGGTGACTCGCGGAGCGTCCAGGCCGGGGCCGGTGAGCGTGAGGGTCGCGTTGAGGGCGTGGGTCTCGCCGACCTCGACGACGCAGACCGCCAGCCCGGTGAGGGTCAGATCCGCGTCCCAGCGGGTGTACTCGCCGGCCTCGACCGTCAGGGCGCTGATCTGCTCCCGATCGTACGGCGGGTGGCTCACGGCGAGGGTGTAGTCGCCGGGATCGAGGTCCACGAAGAGGTAGCGTCCGAGCGCATCCGAGCGCTGGGTGTGGCGCCGATCGTCGGGGCCGGTGAGGGTGACCTCCGCGCCGTGGAGGTAGTCCCCCAGGCTCCCGTCCTCCTTGGTCTGGACGTCGCCGTAGAACACGCCGGTCGTGGGCTGGGTGGCGAGGGCGGCGGGCAGCAGCGCGGCGAGGATGAGCATGGAGACTCCGGCGTTCAGGGCTCTGGTGTTCACGGTGGCTGGGGTGTTGACCTGAGTTGTCCGCGAGATGTCGAGGGAGTCTGTGGGGTGTGTGAACGATGGAGGGAGGACTTTTTCACGGAGCGGTGGCGGGTCCGCTGAACGTCTGATAGACCGCTCTCTACCATTTGGTAGAGAGATATGGTTCAAACGGTAGACAGCGTCCGAGAGCGCATCTTGACGGAGGCCACCCGCCTCTTCGCCGAGCGCGGCGTCGCTGGCACGTCCATCCAGGCGGTGTCCGAGGCCGCCGGCATCACCCGCCCCACGCTGGTGTACCACTTCAAGAGCAAGGACGGCCTGCGCGAGGCCGTGCTCGACGCCTTGATGGGACACTGGCGGGATGAGCTGCCCCGGCTGATGGCCGCCGCGGCCTCCGGAGGGCCCCGGCTGGAGTCGCTCACCGCCGCCCTCTTCGACTTCTTCCGCCGCGACCCCGCCCGGGCTCGTCTGCTGCTGCGCGAGGTGCTGGATCGGCCCGAGGCGATGGCCGAGCGCCTCCGCCGCGACCTGCAGCCCATGACCGGCCTGCTCACCGCCGCCGTCCGCGCCGGGCAGTCCCAGGGGCTGCTCCAGGCTGACGCCGACCCCGCCGCCTTCACCGTGCTCATCATCTCCGCCGCCCTCGGGGTGGTGGCCGTCGGCGACGCGGCCGGGGCGCTGGTGGCCGAGGAACCCTCCGTCGACGAACAACAGAGCGAGCTGGTCCGGGTCGCCCGGACCTCACTGCTCGCGCCCAGGGAGTGAGACATGGCCAACTTCTACGAAGACAACGCTGATCTGCGCTGGTACGTCGAGACCGGCATCGACTGGGAGCCCATCGTCCGGCTCACCGAGTACGACTGGAAGGCAGAGGACGGCTTCAAGGATGTGCCCGAGGCCCTGGAGGTCTACCGGGACATCCTCTCCCTGGTCGGCGAGTACTCCGCCGAGAAGATCGCCCCGCGCTGGAAGGAGCTGGACGAGGCCCACCCGCGCTGCGAGGACGGCGAGGTCATCGAGGCCCCGGTGGTGGGGGAGGTGATCGATGGGCTCACGGAGATGGGCCTGCACGGCCTCTGCGTGCCCCGGGAGCTGGGCGGCATGAACGCGCCGCTGATGCTCTTCCAGATGAACACCGAGCTCCTCGCCCGGGCGGACGTCTCCGTCTGCGCCCACGTGGGCTTCCACGGCGGCATGGCCCTGGCGGCGCTCAGCTACAGCGTGCTGGAGGGCACCACCACCTTCGAGGTGGACCCGCCGCGCATCACCGAGACCCGCTTCGCCGAGCTGATCGAGGAGGTCGTCGAGGGCAGGGCCTGGGGCAGCATGGACATCACCGAGCCCGGGGCCGGCAGCGACATGGCCGCCCTGCGCTGCAAGGGCGAGCAGGACGAGGACGGGAGCTGGTTCGTCTCCGGCCAGAAGATCTTCATCACCTCGGGCCACGGCCGCTGGCACTTCGTCATCGCCCGCACCGAGGAGACCGACTCAGCCGACAGCTTCGCGGGCTTGAAGGGCCTGAGCATGTTCATCGTGCCCGCCTACGAGACCGCCGAGGACGGCAGCAAGCGCTGGCTGGCCACCCTCGACGGCGTCGAGGAGAAGCTCGGGCACAACGCCAGCGCCACGGTCTCCATCAGCTTCGAGCGCACCCCGGCGCACCTGATCGGCGAGCGGGGCCAGGGCTTCAAGTACATGCTGCTGCTGATGAACAACGCCCGGGTGGGCGTGGGCTTCGAGGCCATCGGCGCCTCCGAGGCCGCGCTCAGAGCCGCGAAGGCCTACGCCTCCGAGCGCCCCAGCATGGGCAAGACCATCGACAAGCACGAGATGATCGCGGACATGCTCGACGAGATGGCGGTCAACATCCAGGGCACCCGCGCCATGGCCATGTCGGCCGCCTGGCACGAGGAGATCGCCCAGAAGATGGAGATCGCGCTCCGCTGCCTGCCCATGAGCGACAGCGAGCGGACCGCCATGCAGCGCCAGCAGAAGCGGCACCAGCGCGCGAGCCGCCACCTGACGCCGCTGCTGAAGTGGTTCGGCGCGGAGAGGGCGGTTGAGATCGCCCGGAACGCGGTCCAGATCCACGGCGGCTCCGGCTACATCAAGGAGTACGGCGTCGAGAAGCTGCTGCGCGACGCCATGGTCTTCCCCATCTACGAGGGCACGAGCCAGATCCAGGCCCTGATGGCCATGAAGGACAACCTGCTGGGCGTGATCAAGGATCCCAAGCGCTTCGTGCGCCGGCAGGCCCGGGCGCGCTGGCGCAGCCTCTCCGCCCGCGACCCCATGGAGAAGCGGGTGGCCGCCCTGGAGCTCTTGAGCCTCCAGACGATCCAGTTCCTGCTGTCCCGGCTGGCCTCCTCCAAGGTCAAGGAGATCGGCATCCAGGAGCCCGCCGCCTGGGCCGCTGCCTTCAAGGAGTGGGATCCCAAGCGGGACTTCGCCCTGGCCATGCTGCACGCCGAGCGCCTGACGGGCATCCTGACGGACGCGGCGGTGGCGAAGCTCTTCTGGGAGCAGAGCGAGAAGGACGGCGCCCGCCGCGCGGTGCTGGAGCGCTGGCTGGAGCGGGCCGAGCCCCGCTCGCGCTGCCTGCACGATCAGATCACCACCACCGGGCTGCGGCTGCTGCGCACCCTCGAAGAGGGCGAGGCCGCCGGGCGCGCCGAGGCCGCCAAGTAATGTACTTCAACCACCTGATGAAGCAGGGCCCCGTGGTGGGCGGCATGCTCCGCCTCGTGCGGGCGGGGAAGGGGGCCGCGCTCCCGGAGCTGCCCGGCCCCGAGTTCACCGAGACCGTTCCGCCGCGCAGCGCCGCCATGGTGCGGGACTATGTGCGCTTCGTGGGCGGCGACCCCAAGGCCTACAGAGGCCACCTGCCGCCGCACCTCTTCGCCCAGTGGGGCTTCCCGCTCTACGCCCGGGCCCTGGAGGGCCTGCCCTACGACCTGAAGAAGGTGGTCAACGCCGGCTTCCGCTATCAGGTCAACGCCCCGCTCCCCGCCGACGAGCCGCTGCAGCTCTCCTCCCGCCTCACCTCCGTCGACGACGACGGGCGGCGGGCGCTCCTGGAGCTGACGCTGACCACCGGCACCGCCAGCGCCCCCGACGCGCTGGTGAGCACGCTGGTGGTGTTCGTACCCTCAGGCAAGAACGGAAAGAAGAGCAAGACCGGAAAGAAGGGCCCGTCGAAGCCCAAGCCGGTCGTGCCCCAAGGCGCCCGGGAGATCGGCGGTCGCGAGGTGGGCCGCTGGAGCGGGCTGGTCTTCGCCCAGCTCACCGGGGACGTCAACCCGCTGCACTGGCTGCCGCCCTACGCGAAGCTCTCGGGCTTCAAGGGGGTCATCCTCCACGGCTTCTGCACCGCCGCCATCGCCGCCGAGTGCCTGAACAGCGGCCTCTTCGCCGGCGACGTCAGCCGCATCACGGGCTTTGAGGCCCGCTTCACCCGGCCGCTGCTGCTGCCCCGCCGCGTGCGCGTCTTCGTCGATGACGGTGACAGTGGCAGTGCTGAGCCCGGCGCTGATCCCAGCGCGCGCGGGGTCTATGTGGGCGAGAACCCCGGCGGCCCCGCCTACCTCACAGGAGCCTTCACTCATGTCCGATAAGCTGGTCTCTCTTGGCGCGAGCCCCGCCGCCCGCCGGCTGGTGTCCGCCGTCGGCGTCAACCTCCCCCCCAAGCTGGAGCGCGACGCGGGGCCCTGGAAGGCCCGCCCGCTGGAGGGCCGCTCCGTCGCGGTCGTGCTCACCGGCGGCGCCGAGCTGGCCGACGCCATCGCCGGGGCCCTGGCCCCCGCCGGCGCCTCGCCGGTCGTCGTCGGCGGTGACCCCGCCGCCTTTCGCGCGGCCGGCGAAGCCTGGGGCCGCCCGCCCCGGTCCATGGCCCCCGACCCCGAGGAGGGCGAGAAGAAGCACTACGCCGTCATCATCGACGCCACCGGGCTGCGGAGCGTGGCGGCTCTGAAGGATCTGCTCATGCTGGCCCGCCCCCGGGTGCGGCACCTGAAGTCCTCGGGTCGGGTGGTCGTCCTGGGGCGCCCGCCGCAGGAGCAGAAGACCGTCGCCGGCGCCGCCGCCCAGCGCGCGCTGGAGGGCTTCACCCGCAGCCTCGCCCGGGAGGTCGGCCGCAAGGGATCGACCGCCAACCTGCTCACCGTGAGCCCCGGCGCCGAGGACCGCCTCGCCGCCGCGCTGCGCTTCCTGGCGAGCCCCCGGTCGGTCTACGTCTCGGGCCAGCCGCTCACCCTGACGAAGTCCGTGCGGCCCGCCGCGTCGGTCTACACCCGCCCGCTGGACGGCAAGGTGGCGCTCGTCACCGGCGCGGCCCGGGGCATCGGCGCGGCGACCGCCCGCTCGCTGGCGCGCGAGGGGGCGAAGGTCATCGTGCTGGATCGCCCCGGCGAGGAGGCACACACCAGCGCCGTCGCCGCCGCCGTGGGCGGGGTGCAGCTCATGGTGGATATGGCCGCCCCGGACGCCGGGGAGACCATCAACGCCTTCGTGCAGGAGCGCTTCGGCGGCCTGGACATCCTGGTGCACAACGCCGGGGTCACCCGGGACAAGACCTTCGCCCGGATGCGCGAGGACCAGTGGGATCTGTGCCTGGACGTGAACCTGGCGGCGGTCCTCGACGTGACCGAGGCGCTGACCGACTCGCTCAACAGCTACGCCCGGGTCATCTGTCTGTCGTCGATCGCCGGCATCGGCGGCAACGTGGGCCAGACCAACTACGCCGCCAGCAAGGCCGGGGTCATCGGCTTCGTCGCGGCCATCGCCCCCCGGCTGGCCCGCCGGGGCATCGCGGTGAACGCGGTGGCCCCGGGCTTCATCGAGACCCGGCTCACCGACGCCATCCCCGTGGCGACCCGGGAGGTGGCCCGCCGGCTGCCCAACCTGTCCCAGGGCGGCCTGCCCTCGGACGTCGCTGAGGTCATCACCTTCTTCGCCAGCCCCGGCGCCTGCGGCCTCACCGGCCAGGTGCTCCGGGTGTGCGGCGGCAACCTGATGGGAGCCTGAACCTATGCCCTCGAGCACCAACGAGAAGCGCCGCCGCGCGGTCATCGTCGGCGGGGCCCGCACCCCCTTCGTGCGCGCCTTCGCCGAGTACACCCACATGGACGCCATCGACCTCGGCGTGGAGGCCGTGCGCGGCCTGCTCAGCCGCACGGGCGTGCCCTGGGACGCCCTGGACGCCATCATCTGGAGCGGCGTCGTGCTGCCGCCGCTCGCGCCCAACGTGGGCCGGGAGATCGCCCTGGACCTCGGCCTGCCGCCGTCGGTCGAGGCGGTCACCGTCACCCGGGCCTGCGCCTCGGGCCTCCAGGCCATCACCGACGCGGTCGCCAAGATCGAGCGGGGTGAGGCGGACCTCATCATCGCGGGCGGCGGGGACTCCACCTCCAACGCGGCCCTCACCATGCCCCCGAGCTTCATCCGCAAGGCGGGGCCGGTGGTGATGAACAGCAAGGCGGGCTTCTTCGACTACCTGGGCCTCATCGGCAAGATCTCGCCGCGACGGGATCTGCTGCCCCGGCAGCCCAGGGTCGCCGAGCGCTCAACTGGCGAGGTGATGGGCGAGGCCGCCGAGAAGATGGCCCAGCGCAACGGCGTCGGCCGCAAGGAGCAGGACGCGTTCACCGCGCGCTCCCACCACCGTGCCGCCGCCGCCATGGCCGCCGGGCGCTTCGAGGAGGAGATCGTGCCCGTCACGCCGAAGGGCCGGGAGACGGTGTACCGGGACACCATCGTGCGCGGCGACACCTCCGAGGAGAAGCTGGCGAAGCTGCGGCCGGTGTTCGCCAGGGACGGCACGCTCACCGCCGGTAACTCCAGCTCGCTGACCGACGGCGCCGCCGGGGTGCTGATCGCCAGCGAGGAGAAGGCGAAGGCGCTGGGGCTCACGCCGCTGGCCGCCTTCAAGAGCTGGGCGTACGTGGGGGTGGACCCGACCGATCAGCTGCTGATGGGCCCCGCGCTCGCGATGCCCCTGGCGCTGGAGCGGGCGGGCATGGCGCTGGATCAGATCGACGTGGTGGACATGCACGAGGCCTTCTCGGCCCAGGTGCTGAGCATCCTGAAGATGCTGGCCTCCGACGCCTTCGCCCGGGAGCGGCTGGGCCGCCAGCAGGCGGTGGGGGACATCCCCCCGGAGAAGCTGAACCTGTACGGCGGCTCGGTGGCGCTGGGTCACCCCTTCGCGGCGACCGGGGCGCGCATGGTGCTGACCATGGCCCACGAGCTGGCCAACACGGACGCCAAGACAGCCCTGCTGGGCATCTGCGCGGCCGGCGGCCTGGGCGCGGGCGCGGTGATGGAGGCGGTGTAAGCTCCGGGCTCACCACGTTACATCGTGGAGAGGGCACCTGAATGAAGCGAGCTGGGGAGTGGAGTCTGGAGGTGCTGGTCGGCCAGGGCGGGGGGGCGGATGTCTACCGGGCTCGCCACCTGCGAACAGGGGCGCTGTGTGCGCTGAAGCAGCTCCGAGATTCGCACCCCGTCGCCCTTGAGCGGACGCTGCGTGAGGCGAGGGTGCAGGCCGCCGTCAGGCACCCACATGTCCTCGGTGTCCACGATGTGCTCGAGGTGGAGGGCTCGACGTGCCTGCTGCTGGAGTGGGTCGCCGGTCCCTCGCTGGCTGAGTGGCTGCGTGGGCGGACAGTGAGCGTGTCGGAGGCGCTCTCGCTGTTCGCTGGCGTGGTGGCAGGCGTGGGCGCGGCGCACAAGCTGGGGCTGATCCATCGGGATCTGAAGCCGTCGAACGTGATGCTCGCGCCCGACGGCGCCGGCGGCTGGACGCCGAAGGTCTGCGACTTCGGGCTGGTCAAGGAGCAGGGCCTCCCTGGAGACACACGGACGGGAATCGCCATGGGCACCCCCGCCTACATGGCCCCAGAGCAGATCCGCTCCGCGCGGCGGGCCGATCAGCGCGCCGACATCTTCTCACTCGGGGTCATCCTCTATGAGCTCCTCTGCGGCAGGCCGCCGTTTGTGGGGGATGACCTCCTGAAGAGCCTGCGGGCCCGCCTGGACGCTGACTACCCGGCCCCGAGGACGCTGCGTCAGGACATACCAGACAGCGTCAATGACGCGCTGCTCGCGTGTCTGGAGCCCGCGCCGGGGGATCGCCCGCGCTCTTGTGAGGCCCTGTCCGCGCGACTGAGAGGCGAGACAGAGCCCGCCCCGGTGGCCGCGCCTCCGACGCGCGGGAACCTGGAGGAGGCCGCCGCGGGGCTGATTGGTCGCGGATTTGAGCTCGCTCGCCTCTCCGTGCTCTTGGAGCATGAGCGCAGGCTGGTGCTGGTGGGACCGCCTGGGGTCGGGAAGACCCGGCTGGCGATGGAGGTGGCCCGCCGCAACCCCCGGAGACAGCTCGGCGGCGTCTGGCGCTGTTCGCTGCGCGGTGCGCGAGGGACGATTGACGTCTTGAAGGTCATCGCGCGGGCGGTGGGGGGCTCGCTGAGGGAGGCGACTGAAGAGAAGCTGATCGCTCGCCTGGGCTGGATTCTCCAGGCAAAGGGGCAGGCGCTGCTCCTCCTGGATGGCGCCGAGGGCTGCGCCGAAGCGCTGCAAGCCCTGCTGGAGCGCTGGGTGGAGGACGCCCCGATGCTTCGTTTCCTCGTGACCAGTCGCTGCAGCCTGCCAGGCGTCAACACCGAGGTCACCCTGGCGCCGCTGAGCACGAGCGAGGGGATCGAGCTGCTGTCAGTCAGAGCGCGGGTGCTGCAGCCCGAGTTCGGGACCTCCGACGCCGAACAGCCGATCCTGGTGGCCATCGTTGAGCAGCTGGACTGTCTGCCGCTGGCGATTGAGCTGGCGGCTGGTCGGGCGAGGGTGATGAGCCCCGCCGATCTGCTGCGACGTCTGGGAGAGCGCTTCCGGCTGCTGCGCGCCCGGGGGGCGGGGGGGATAACGCTACAAGGAGCGCTTGATGAGTCCTGGGCGCTGCTGAGCGCTCGCGAGCGCGCCGGGTTGGCGCAGTGCTCCATCTTTCGAGCTGGCTTCACCGCGGCCGCTGCCCGGGACGTCGTGACGCTGCGGTCAGAGGAGGGGGCCCAGACCGTGAGCGACGTGCTGGATGCGCTCTCGCGCTACAACCTTCTCCAAGGTCTCGGGGGGCGGCTCAAGCTGCTGGAGTCTGTGCGGGAGTACGCTGAAGAGCGCCTCCAGGAGCGGGATGTTGACGTCGAGCTCCTCGCGAGTCGCTACAGTCTCCACTACGCCGCGCTGGGAGCTGACGCCGCGCTGGAGGCGCTGGATGGACCTGACGGTGTCGCCTGTCGCCGGGTGTTGTCGCTGGAGCTGGCCAACCTGACGCACGCGCATGAGCTCTCTTCACGCCGCGGTGAGGTGGCGGTGGCCTTCAGATGCGCGGCGGCGCTGTCCAATGAGCTCTACCTGACGGGGCCGCTCGCGGCGGCGCTGACCGTCGTGGAGCGGACGCTGCTGCTGCCGCTGTCGCTGGGGCAGCGCGCTCGGCTCCTTGAGATGGCTGCGATTCATTTCTGGGCCAGCGGCGACACCGACGCGGCGTGGGAGCGCGCGAAGGAATCGGTCGCCGCAGCTCGGGAGATTGGGGATCAGCGCTGTGAGGGGATGGTGATGAATACGCTGGGAACCCTTCATCAGGGCGCGGGGGATGCTCAGGAGGCCAGGCGCTGCTTCGAGGCCGCGTTGGACATCTACAGGCGCATCGGCCTCCGCCGCCTTGAGGGGGGAGCGCTCTCCAATCTGGGGCTCTGGTTTTCACAGCAGGGGCAGCTGGAGGAGGCCCTTCGCTGCTATCGAGAGGCCCTCGTCATCCATCGGGAGGTGGGCAACCGCAAGCATGAGGGCGGGGAGCTGGACAACCTCGGCACGCTGTACAGAAAGCTCGGGCGACTGGAAGACGCCATGCGCAGCTTCGAGGCCGCCCTGCTGATGCATCGTGAGATCGGCGCGCGGATGAGCGAGGGGGTCACGCTTTCAAATATGGGCGCTGTGCTCAAGGATCAGGACAGGCTCCCGGAGTCCCGGAATCTGATGGAGCGCGCGCTGCTCATTCATCGCGAAGCAGGCGCCCGACACTTCGAGAGCATCGGACAAGCCAACCTCGCGCTCCACGATGAGGACGACGGTGACCACGAGGGCGCTCTTCGGCGCTTCCAGGAGGCCATCGCGCTTCAGCGAGAGGTCGGCAGCCTCCGCACTGTCGGGCTCCTGCTCTTCCACTTCGCTGCCATGTGCCGCCGTCGGGGAGCGTTCGACCTGGCGCGCGGGAGCCTGGAGGAGGCTGAGACGATCCTCCAGGACTTCGGCGATCAGCGGGGGCTGGCGAGGGCGCGGGAGGCTCTCGAGGCGCTCAATGCGCTGGTCGCTGAAGAGTAGCAGGCCGAGTGGACTATCCTGATGCTGGAGGTACCATGTTGCGGTGTGGTGAGCGCGTTGCTGGTGTGTGGCTCGTCGAGGCGCTGGTGGGGGATGGAGCCGCCGCGGACGTCTACCGCGTCCGGCACGCGATCAGCGGCGATCTGCGAGCGCTGAAGCGGCTCCGTGAGCCGACGCGCGAGGCGCGGAGTCGCCTTGAGCGGGAGGCCCGGGGCCTCGCCGCCGTCGATCACCCACATGTCCTCGGTGTCCACGATGTGCTCGAGGTGGAGGGCTCGACGTGCCTGCTGCTGGAGTGGGTCGCCGGTCCCTCGCTGTTCGAGTGGCTGCGTGGGCGGACAGTGAGCGTGTCGGAGGCGCTCTCGCTGTTCGCTGGCGTGGTGGCAGGCGTGGGCGCGGCGCACAAGCTGGGGCTGATCCATCGGGATCTGAAGCCGTCGAACGTGATGCTCGCGCCCGACGGCGCCGGCGGCTGGACGCCGAAGGTCTGCGACTTCGGGCTGGTCAAGGAGCTGGGCCTCCCTGGAGACACACGGACGGGAATCGCCATGGGCACCCCCGCCTACATGGCCCCCGAGCAGATCCGCTCCGCGAAGCGGGCCGATCAGCGCGCCGACATCTTCTCACTCGGGGTCATCCTCTACGAGCTCCTCTGCGGCAGGCCGCCGTTTGTGGGGGATGACCTCTTGAAGAACCTGCAGGACGCTGAGGGGCGGCGCTACCCCGCCCCGCGGGTGATGTGTCCCGACCTGTCGGTGTCGACCGCGCTGGCGATCGACGGCGCGCTGTTGCCAGATTGCGAGGCGCGTATCCCCGACTGCTCGACCTTGCTCGCGGTCCTCGCGGGGGAGCTCGGCTGGGAGCTGCCGGCGCTCCCCGTGGGGGCCGCCGTGACGCTGGATCTGGAGGTGAGCTGCCGACCGCTTGCGAGCCAGGCGAGCCTGTCGAGCCAGGCGAGCCTGGCGCTCGCGCGGACGTCGCTGGCGCCAGACGCCACGCTGGCGACGCGCGAGGCGCTGGCGTCGCTCCCGGCCTGGGCGGAGCAGGTGCTGCGGCAGTGCGTGGCCCTCGAGGATGGCTTCACGCTGGCGATCGCGGAGCGCGTGATCGTGATGCCCGCGCAGGTGGGAGACCTCTGGCTGGAGGACGCGCTGGAGCTGTTCCATGAGAAGGGGCTGCTCCATGTGACGCCGATGTTGGATGGTGAGCTGCGCTTCAAGGTGCTGATGCCCAGCCCCTGAGGGCGCCTTCATGGAGGCGCGGTTGTTTATTTTGAAGAGGTCCAGACACGATGGCAGTCCTTGAACATACGTCCGGGCGGTGCGCCGCCCTCCTGCACCGGCACCTCATCGGCCGGGACGCGACCTGCGATCTCGTCCTGGACAATCCCTCCGTCTCTGGCCTGCACGCCTGCCTCCACTGGCGGGAGGGGAGCTGGTTCGTTCAGGATCTCGGTAGCCGAAACGGCACCGCGGTCGGTGGGGCGGCTGTCCCCCCCGGCACGTCAGTCGCGCTGGCGCCAGGCGCGCTGCTGACCTTCGGCGTCGAGGGCGGCTCCTGGAGCCTGCGCTGCGATGCGCCCCCCGGCCGCGCCGGGGCCGCGCCCGCGACCGTGGAGGCGACCCTCCGGCTGAGCGGGCTGGTGCTCTGCTTCGCTGTGAGCCAGGACGAAGAGTACGTGGAGTGGAGCGCGCGGAGCGGGGCCCGGGTGGTGACGCTGGGGGCGCGCTCCTTCAACTACCCCCTGCTCATCCTGGCGCGGGCCCGCTTGGAAGACGCCGCGCTCCCTGAGCTGCTGGTGTCCAGCCACGGCTGGCGGGATCGGGACGCGTTCGCCGACTCGCTGGCGATGGAGCCCGAGACGCTCAAGGTCTACCTGCATCGAGCGCGTCAGGCGTTGGGGGCCGCGGGGGTGGAGGGGGCCGCGGGGCTCATTGAGCGCCGCACCACGGCCGCCCAGCTGCGGCTCGGCGTGGGGGCCATCGAGATTCGACGGGTGTAGCAGGTGAGCCGCCGGAGCCCCGAATGAGGGACTCCGACGGCTGGTTCAAGTCAGGCCTGGCTCAAGCCAATCAGTTCATGTCGCGGACGACCGCCGCGCCAGCCCCGGGCAGGCCGTCGGCGCGCATCCCGGGCAGCCCGATGAGGACATCATCGTTTCCGTCGCCGTTCACGTCTCCCGTGGCGATGGCGTAGCTGTACAGGGCGTCCTCCTGCTGGTCCGCGATCTGGTATTGGCTCATGGAGCTGCTGCCGCCGAGCCCCGAGCTGCCGCCGCGAAACAGCGAGAGGTAGCCGTTGTCCGTGATGCCGTTGAGATCCTCATAGGGGGCCCCGATAAGGAGGTCGTCGTCGCCGTCGTCGTTGATGTCGCCAGCGGCCAGCGCGGCGCCGAAGTGGTCGCCGGCCTCGTTGGTCTCGTCGGCGTCACTCTGCCAGAAGGTCTCGGCCCCGCCCAGGCCGCCAGCGGAGCCATCGAACACAGTCACCGCGCCAGCGCCCGGTGCGGATGAGCCGTAGTCTTCGTCAGGGGCGCCGACCGCCACATCCATGAAGTTGTCCTTGTTGAAGTCACCAGCGGTCAGCGTTGCCCCGAACCGGTCGCCAGCTTCGGGGTCGCTCCCGCCGGTCTGGGTGAGGGTGTCGACGCCGTTCTGCGGGAGGGTGGAGGCGCCATAGAGCACAAACACCTCCCCCGCGTCGTCGTTGACGCCCGGGGCGCCGATCACCAGATCGTCGTAGCCGTCGTGATCGACGTCCGCGGCGACCAGCGCCTCGCCAAAGCGGTCACCGTCTTCGGGCACGACGCCGAAGTAGGGGCTGCTCTGGAACTCGGTGAGGGACTCCGGCTGACCGCACTCGCTGTCGGCGTCCATGACCGCCACATAGAGATCCTCGAGCTCAGCGCCGGCCACATTACCCTCGTTGATGAGGCCGACGAGCGCGGACTCCAGGCTGATGTTGCCGGTGAGGATGTCGTAGTACAGGCTGTAGTTGATCTCCAGGATGAGATCGAGCGCCTCCCACCAGATGACGCTGCCCGAGGCGAGGACATCGCAGTCCAGCCAGTGGCGCCCGAGGGTCATGTAGACCCAGCCCTGATCGTCGTCCTCGCCGGGGGCGCCGATGGCGAGGTCGTCCACGCCGTCGTTGTTGAAGTCCCCCACGGCCAGGGCCTGACCGAAGTTGCCGCCGACCTCAGTGGGGCGGCCGAGCCCGGAGGACGCCGTGGTCCACGGATCGCCGCTGGTCAGCGACCTGCCGAAGAAGGCGTCTCCCCAGTAGATCTGGATCACGCCCGCGTCAGTGGCGCTGCCCCAGTTCTCCCTCGGGGTGCCCACGACCAGGTCGTCCGCGCCGTCGGCGTTGAAGTCACCCGTCGCCAGGACCTCACCGAAGTAGTCATAGGACTCCGGGCCGGTGTCGCCGCGCTGGGGGACGGGCTCCCAGGTCGGCGCCTGGACGCCGTACTCGGAGCCGTAGGCGACCGAGACGAGCCCCGCCTTGTTGGAGCCGGTCCACGCCTCGTCGGGCGCGCTGACGACCACGTCCCCGTAGCCGTCGTTGTTGAAGTCGCCGACGGCGACCGCCTGTCCGAAGGCGTTGTAGTTCTCGACGGTGTCGGATTCGTGCTGATCGAAGTAGTCCCGTGTGTTGAGGAGGCTCGCGTCTGGGAAGACGTGGTCGATGCGACGGCCCCAGTTGTCGTTCAGGCCGGCCTCGCAGTCCCCGCTGGTGTGCACGCCGATGATGCGCCCGGCGGCGTCCAGGATAGACGAGCCGCTCATCACCGGCATGGTGTCGACGTCGTGGTAGAGGATGGCGTCGTCGGTGTAGCGCACCTCTCCCTCGCTCACGATCTTCGGGGCGCCGCTGGGGTGGCCGATGATGGTGATCGCTTCCTGATTCTCAGGGGCGCGTACGTCCAGCTCCAGGTAGCCGAACTGCTCGCCCGGCTGACCCTCCAGGCGGAGGATGGCGTAGTCCAGCACGCTCTCGTCTCCGTTGACATACGAGAACTCGACCACCTCCTCGCAGGCGAAGGAGGGCATGTCAGCCTCGTTGGGGACCGCGCCGTCGACCTCCTGATAGTTGAAGCGGATCTCGGTGTTGTCGCAGTCATCGGGTTGGGGGACACAGTGACCCGCGGTCAAGAAGAGGTTGGGGGAGATCAGCGCGCCGCTGCAGTTCTCGTTTCCGCTGAGCAGCTGCACACCGACGCTCTCGGCCAGCTCCTGGAGGTCGGGGCTGGTGTCCTCAACGTCGAGCCAGCTCTGTGAGTTGTCACAGTCCTTCTTCTCATCGGCCAGCGCGTCGGAAGACAGGGGAGCGAGGGCGTCACCGGTCGGCGAGCAGGCGGCGGCCAGGCTCAGCGTGAAAAGGGCGATGATTCTGGTGGTGCGGTGGTGGTACATGATGACCTCTGTGTGTGATTGGCTTGCGAGGCGTCGGCCTCGCTCAGAGAGATAGTCATCGGGGGTGCGCGTCGCGGTGACAGCCGGTAACAGCCGCAGAGCTGCGGTTCGGGCGCGGTGATGGAGGCGCTGTAGCGCTGGGAGGACATCGAGGACACCACGAAGGCCCGCTGACGTCCGGCTGCCACCTGTTCATGGACGGCGAAGAGGTGCCGATGAACACCCGCTTCGATATGCTCCTGGGGTTGGTCGAGAGCTGAACCTGACGTGCAGAGACGGAGCCCCTCAGAGAGCCGCGGCGTCCTGTTCGTGCTGGGCGGCATCTCGGCGATCACCGCCGCGTCGATCGACATCATCATGCCGGCGAACGCCCACATCGCCCGCGAGATGGGGGTCGATGAGGGGCTCGGCGCGCTGCTGATCGGCGCGTACTTCATGACCTACGCGGTCGGGCAGCTCCTCTGGGGCCTGGTGTCCGACGCCTACGGCCGGCGCCCGGTGGCCCTCACCCTGCTCGCGCTCTTCGTGGCGTCCAGCGTCGGCTGCGCGGCGGCGACGGACTTCTACTGGTTGGTGGCGTTCCGGGCCCTCCAGGGCTTCTTCGGCGCGGTGACCGTGGTGGCCCAGGCGGTCGTCCGGGACAGCGAGGAGGGGGCGGCGTCGGCCCGCTTGCTGGCGGCGCTGGCGGCGATCAACTCCATCGCCCCGGTCGTGGCCCCCATCATCGGCTCGGCGCTGCTGGTGGTGTCGAGCTGGCGCAGCAGCTTCGTCGCGCTGGCGATCTTCGGCGCGGTGCTCGGGGTGCTGGCCTTCTTCACGCTGCCGGAGACGACGCCGGGGCGCCGCCCGGAGCGCCTGAGCCTGCGCTTCGTCCTGTCCGGGGGGCGGTTCCTGTTCGCCCAGCGCGGCTTCGTGGTGGGCGTGGGCGCGATGGCGATGATCTTCGGCGGCTACTCGGCGGTGCTGTCGGCGGGCGCGCTGGTGACGGAGACGGCGTACGGGGTGTCGCCGGAGGTGTTCGGCCTGCTCTTCGCGCTGGCGGCGCTCTCCGTCACGGGCGGCATCACCCTCACCCGCGCGCTGCTGGCGCGGGTCTCGCTCGCGGCGATGGACGGCATCGCCGCTGCCTTCGTCGCGGCCGCGCTGCTCGCGCAGCTCGCGGTGGTCTTCGCGACGCCCTCGCTGGTGGTGTTCTGGGCGGCGGTCTGCGTCTACACGCTGGTGTTCGGGGTGCTGATCCCCTTCCTCCAGGGCAAGGCCCTCGATCCGGCGGGGGAGATGCCGGGCTTCGCCGCGTCGCTCATCGGCTCGCTGATGATGGCCGCCGGGGCGGTGGGGGCCTCGGTCTCCACGCTGCTGCACGACGGCACCCACCGGGCGGTCAGCCTGACGATGTGCGTCTTCGCGGCGCTGGCGCTGGCGGTGCTCGCGGGCAACCTGATCGCGTCGCGTAGACTGTAGACACGCGCACCGCCGTCAGGCCTTGCGGATGAGCAGCAGGCTCAGGTCGTCCTGGATGCTGCGCCGCCGGGCCGCCGCCGCGAGCTTATCGGCGGCCTCCGAGAGGCTCGGCAGGCGGGCCAGCGACGCGATGGTCTCGTCTGGGATCACCCCGAACAGCCCGTCAGTGCCCGCGATGAGGGTCTCCGAACCCCAGGCCGCGGCGAAGGCGACCGGCGTCGCGGTGCCGTCGCCGAGCTTGGGGTTGCGCCGCTGGTGGGCGGTCAGCTCCGTCCAGCCCTGGGCCGAGACCAGCAGGGCCCGGGAGTCACCCACGCTGGCGCCGTGGATGCGGGCGCCGTCGCTGCCCGCGAAGATGGCGGTGGTGAGGCCGATCGCCGGGTCGGCGTGGAGGGCGTGGTCCAGCTCGAAGAGCTGCTCCTGGAGGCCGAAGCCGCGCTGCATCGGCGGACCGGCGGCGGCGGCGGCCTCGGCGGCGGCCATCACCGCGTCCGCGGCGGCGCGGCCGCCGGTCTGTCCGCCGACGCCGTCCGCCACCGCGAGCACGAAGCCGCCGTCGGTCAGCAGGAGGACGAGCCGATCCTGACACTCGACGCGGCCGTGGCCGGTGAAGCTGCGCTGCTGGGTGAGGAAGGACATGCAGTCACCCTGCCACATCACCCCTGGCACATCAGCGCAGCCGGGGCTGACTACAGGGCGTAGAAGGCCACGAACACGGCGATACCGGGCTGGGAGCCGATGAGCAGGGGCTCGTAGGTGTTGGCCCCGTCGTCGCAGGTGTAGCTGGCGATCGGCGCGCCGGGCACGACCCAGAGGCCGTTGGCGAGGGCGTCGGTCGAGGCGTTGACGCCGGTCTTGGCGTTGGTGAAGAGGCCGTCAGCGGACTCGGTGTCGGCGTAGTAGATGGGGGCGCAGCCCTCACAGTCCACGGTCGCGCCGGAGACGGGGACGCCGCTGGGGTCGAAGACGAAGCCGAGCAGCGCGCCCTCGGAGAGGATGTCGCTGCTGCCGCCGGCCGCGGCGACGGACTGATCGATGCCGGCCTGGAAGTCCGCGGAGAGTACGTAGGCGCTGCGACCGCCGAGCAGGTCACCGTCGCCGAGGGCCGCGTAGTCTTCGGCCGCGACGCCAGTGGCGGAGGGCATCACCGTGCCCTCATTGGCGCAGTCCTGGACGAGGATGAGCAGGCCGAACGCGCTCTCGGTCGTGATCCCGGTGAGGGTGAAGGCGCCGCCAGCGCCCACGGTGCTGTCGGAGAGGATGATGAGATCACCGCCGCCCAGCGCCTCGGTGGGGTCGGTCGCGTAGACGCAGAGGCCCTCGGCGGCGGGCGTCTGGGTCGCGAAGTCGATGGCCGTACCCTCGATGTCGAAGGCGACAACCTCGGTGCCGCCGCCTGTGCTGGTGTCATCGCCGCTGGCGCCGCTGTCGTCTTCCTTGCCGCAGCCGGTCATGGCTACAGCGAAGGCGCCGATTGATAGAGAACCAAGGAAAACCTTAAAGAATGACACAGCGACCTCCACAGAGTGTTTCGTGTGGACTAACGCGGGTCATGCTCCGCTGTAGACGGAATTTTCAGGTTTGAAAGTCTATATCAGAAGACGTAGTACCGGATTCCGATCCGGGCGGTAGCGCCGGTGGTGACCACCGGGAAGGCGAGCTTCTTGAACCAGTCCGCGTCCGACTCGGCGAGGGTCTTGCTGGAGGTCGCGGTGAGCAGCTCGGCGGTCTCCTGCTTGAACTCGGAGCTGTAGACCGTGCCGCTGGTGCCCGAGCCGTTGTACTCCACGAAGAAGGCCGCGCCGCTCTTCGTGCCGACCTGCACACCGAGCCCGTAGTTCAGCCCGATGCCGCTGTTGCTGAAGGTGATGGTGTCCTTCACGGCGCCCGGCGAGAGGTTGGTGACGGTGGGGATGGCGGCGTCCAGATCCGTCACGTGGGTCGCGAGCGCGTTGGCGTACTTCTCGTCGATGTCCATGCCGACCTCGAAGCCGCCGTTGAAGTAGGAGAAGCCGAAGCTGCCGTAGGCGAAGGTGTAGTCGCGCTTGACCGGCACCTTGATGCCCAGGCTCACGGGGATCTCGTACCAGGAGGCCGCGTAGTCGGTGATCATCTTGCCCCCGACGAAGTCGTCCCCGGACATGCCGTTCAGGGGCAGCAGCAGCTGCAGATCCTCGTTCTCCGCCGCGGCCGCGCCCAGCACGCGCTCCTGGTGGCCGCCGCTGATGCTGGTGGTGTAGTGGAAGCCCGCCTCGACGAAGAGGGGGAAGTTGATGACGTCGTCCAGCTCGTAGCGGATCTCGCCGCCGAACTCCATGCCCAGCAGGGCCCCGCCGGTGACCGGATCCTCGCCCAGGATCAGGAAGGTCGAGTCGGTGTTCTCGGTGTTGTACCAGAGCACCATGTTGTTGCGGTCGCTCATCAACGCCTTGTCAGTGTTGTAGAGCAGGTTGGCGATGGTGCTGTCGCTGGTGTCCACGGTGCCGTCCTGGACGATGGTGTCACCGAGGCTGGCCATGTCCGGGCGGACGCCCGCCGAGATGGCGATGGAGAGGCGCTTGACCTTGTCCTGGTCCTCCGCCATGGCGTCAGGGGTCGCGAGCGTCAGGGCGACGAGGGAGAGTCCGAGCATGGGAACGCATCCGGGGCTGGTGGTGGTGCCACGAGTCTACCAGCTACGATGAAATTCACGCTTCAAACAGCCTCACGAGCCGCCGGCACCTCGGGTGAGCCAGCCCTTGAGCTGGGGGTAGCTCACGGTCTGAAACACCGAGTGTCCCTGGCCCTCGACGACGACCAGCTCGGCGTCGACCCCGGCGGCCTTCAGGCGCTCGGTGGCCCGCGCGGAGCCGCTGGTCCAGCCGCCGTCCTCGCTGCCGACCACCAGGGTCACGCTCACGCCCGCGAGATCGCTGAGCTGGTCCCAGCCTTCGCCGACCGGCACCCCGGGGATGACGACGAGGGAGGCGAAGCGATCCGGGGCGTCGAGGCCGATCTGGAAGGCGCTGCGGCCGCCGTTGCTGACGCCGAGCAGGTGGTACTTCTCTCCGGCGATGGGGTGGCTGGCGGCGACGTGGTCCATCAGCTCGGTCAGGAGGCCGGCGGCCTTGCCGTAGTAGGAGGCGTGGGCGGGCGCGGCGGGGCTGATGACGATCCAGCCGTCCGCGCGCCAGTCGTCTTTCCACGGCTTGAGGATGGCGTCGACCATGGACCGGTCCTGGTTGCCGGGGGGCAGCGCGAGCACAGCGGGGTAGGCCTTGGAGGCGTCGTAGCCGTCGGGGAGGTGTAGCTGGAACTCGATCGTGGTGCCGTCTTCGGTCTTCAGGGTCTGCCAGGCGTCCCCGGCGACGGAGGGGGAGGCGGTGAGGGCAGTGAGGGCAGCCAGGGCGGCCAGCGGGGCGGTGCGGCGCACGAGAGACTCCCGGTTGAGGGCTCGTGGATGCCACGGTCACCTCACGGTTGCGTCAGCACACTTTCAGTTCACTGTCAGGCGCTTCTCCCTCTCATCTCCTCCGAGCCGCTCCGAGCGCGTCCCCACCCTCTCAATAAGTCCCCACCTTCCGTCAGAACGTGCCGAATGGCGCGCGCCAACTGCGAAGAGGACTCTTTGAGGAACGTGACGTCCCAGCGCCAAGGCGAGAGGGTGTTGCGACGTCAGATGCCTCGCCGCAAGGCGACATCAGGAGGCAAGACCTTGCGAACACGTGGACGGTTTTCGACGGAGACGAGCTGTTGCTCTTCTGCGAACCCACTCTGTAAAACCGGCCAGGTTTCGCAATGGATGCAAACCCAGGTGGGCATGCCAGACGACTCGAGAGTCACTGCACAGGGGTCCTCCAGACCGGGAGGCAAGGCGACGACGACGAGGAACGAGGAGGAGAACTTGCCTGAGAGGGGAAGCGCAGGTTCCCCTTTAGAGACAACGCTGGTTGGAAGCGGCGAATCCGTCAAAGTGGCTAAGAGCCGGTCTGGAGGACCTGAACTAACGGCCACGATCCATGCGGCAGCCGCGCTCACGCTGACTTCCACGATCCATGCGGCAGCCGCGCTCCCAGTGAGCATCACAATCCATGCGGCAGCCCAACCCCGCCCGGTCCAATCCCCACCGAGCCCAGGTCCACCGAGCCCAGGTCCACCGAGCCCAGGTCCGCCGGACCGAACGCTCGGGGCTACGGAACCGCTGATGTCTGCGGGCTTGTGGGGGCACGGTTGGGCTGGGCTCGGGTGGGTTTGGGCTGCCGCATGGATCGTGACGGTCAGTGGTTGTGCGGCTGCCGCATGGATCGTGGCGGTTAGTGCGGGTTTTCGGCCACTTTGACGGATTCGCCGCTGCCAACCAGCGTTGTCTCTGGAGGGGAACCTGCGCTTCCCCTCCCGCGCAAGTCTCCTCCTTCGTCGTCGTCGCGCT